>ERZ1026968.8-NODE-8-length-145371-cov-9.423064_pt1 | contig 145371 bp, 133 predicted proteins | sample MGYA00519295_ERZ1026968 | MGnify/ENA primary metagenome ERZ1026968 (study PRJEB26926, sample SAMN06164480) | human gut metagenome | biome: ENVO:00009003; feature: ENVO:2100002; material: ENVO:00002003 | host: Homo sapiens | place: USA | collected 2012 ...
TCGTCGCCGACGGCAGCTTCCGCGACAATCTTAAAGCCGTCGCCGACTATATGGCGGGCAAGTAATAAGTGCTCAATTGTATAGAGATATACAATAGACAATAGAAAATTATAGGGAGGTTTCCACAAGTGGAAGAAAACAAACTTAAGAAAGCCTTGACTGCTGCAGGTATCTGGGCAGTCGCGGTCGGTGCAGTTATTTCCGGCAGCTACTACGGCTGGAACTACATCTTTTCCGAGACGAACTTCACCGGCGCTCTCATCGCAATGGCGATAGCTACGCTGTTCTACATCCCCTTCGCATTCATGTTTGCTGAGCTTGCGACTGCGATCCCCAGCTCCGCAGGTCCCGCAGCATACACTGAAAAGGCATTCGGACGCGGCGCCGGCTTTTTTGCAGGCTTCAGCTACCTCGTTGAATCCCTGTTCTGCACCCCCGGCATCTGCATAGCGATCGGTGCTTATGTCCACACGCTGTTCCCCGTTGTCCCAGCGGTCGTGGCGTCGGTCGTCGCATACCTCATCTTCCTGTTCATCAATATGCGCGGCATTGAAGCCGGCCAGCTCATCGGCCTTATCGTAACCGTCATCGGCGTTGCCGGCGTTGTCCTGTATGCCTGCGTCGGTCTGCCCCACGCAGACTTCAGCCTGCTCGGCAAGATGGGTGACCTTGGCGGCGTAAAGGGCATCTTCGTTGCTATCCCCTACGCTGTATGGTTCTACCTCGCATTTGAGGCAGGCGGCATGGGCGCAGAGGAATGCAAGAACCCGTCCAAGGATATCCCCAAGGGCTTCATCGTCGGCATCTTCACCCTTCTCATCGGCGGCCTGCTCATGCTCGTCACCACCGCGGCAGTTCTCCCCAAGGAAGACATCCTTGTCAACGATGCACCCGTAGCAAACGTCATCAACTTCATCTTCGGTGAAGGCTCTGCAATGGGCATCGTATTCATCGTCATCGCGATGATCGGCCTTGCCGCTTCTCTGAACGGCATCATCATCGGCCAGTCCCGTCAGACCTACGCTCTGGCCCGCTGCAAGTGCCTGCCCGGCTTCCTCGGCAAGCTCGATAAGAACGGCACACCCATCAATGCTCTTCTCGTAACGAGCGTTATCGGCATCGTCTTCACCCTCATCGGCTCTGTCGACGTTATCGTCGTTATCGCAAATATGGGCTCGGCCTTCATGGCTCTGTGCTGCTTCATCTCCTGGATCAAGCTCGCAAAGTCCCAGCCGGATATGCCTCGCCCCTACAAGTGCCCCAAGTGGCTCGGCTACATCGGTATCCCCTTCTGCCTTATAGTTGCATTCTGCTCCCTGTACAGCGCTGTGACCGCAGGTCTGCTGTTCTACATAGCGGTTGCATTCTTCGTGATCGCAATGGTCTACTATGCGCTTGTCTGCAAGAAGAAGGATGGCACCTTCCTAGTAGAGCCTGAAGATCAGTAATATCATTCCTCAATTCCATAACTATTCCGGCCGTCAAGGCATCGCCTCTTGGCGATGCCTTGATGTCGTATAATAAAACAAAAAAGGAGCAAAAATAATGAGCTATGTTATCGGCGTGGATCTGGGAACCCAGTCCCTTAAGGGCCTTCTCGTTGATCCTCAGGGCAAGATCGTTGCTGAAGCGACCTGCGCCCATGAACCCATATACCCCAATCCCCTCTGGGCAGAGCAGCCCGTTGAGGATTACCTCCATTCCTTCACCTGCGTTGTTCAGGAGCTGATCGCGAAGAGCGGCGTAAAGCCTGAAGAGATCGGCACCATCGGCCTTGACGCGATCAACGACTCCGTCATCGCCGCCGACGAGAGCGGAAGAGCCCTTATGAACTGCATCATCTGGCTCGACCGCCGCGCAGAGGCCGAGACCGCCGAGATCGCTAAGATCGTCGATCCCGCCCGCGTGTTCGAGGTATCCGGCCTGAATCTGGACTCCACCCATACCGCGGCCAAGATGCTGTGGATCAAGAAGAACCGCCCCGAGGTCTTTGCAAAGGCAAAGTACCTGCTGAACGTTGACAGCTATATGGTCTACTGGATGACCGGCGCCGCAGTCGTCGACTATGCCCAGGCCTCCGCGTCCATGATCTACAACGTGGCCGAAAAGACCTGGTCCCCCGAGATGGCAAAGGTATTCGACCTTGATCCGGGTCTGCTGGGAACCATCTGCAAGGCGGAAACCATCGTCGGAACTCTTACCGAGCCTGTAGCCCACCGCCTGGGGCTGACCACCAAGACCAAGGTCATCTGCGGCACTGGCGACGAGCACAGCGCCTGCCTTGGCTCCGGCCTCGTAAAGCCCGGCATGGTGTGCGATATCACCGGTACTGCCGAGCCTGTTGCAGGCACCTCCGCAAAGCCCGTGTTCGACAAGAAGGGCCTTGTTGAGACCCACCACTCCGCCGACTCCCGCCTGTGGCTCATCGAGAACCCCGGCTTCGTGTCTGGCGGCTCCACCCGCTGGTACAAGGACATCATCCTGAGAGAGCCCGACTATGACCTCATGAACGAGCAGGCAAAGCGCAGCCCTATCGGATCCAACGGCGTGACCTTCCTGCCCTGCATGGGCGGAGCAATGACCCCGACCTGGAACGGCAACGCCCGCGGCACCTTCACCGGACTTACCCTCAGCCACACTCTCGACGACCTGTCCAGAGCCGTTTTCGAGTGCATCTCCTTCGGCCTGAAGGACAACGTCGACCGCTTTGAGGAGATAGGTATGGACTGCTCCAGCGTCCGCATCGTCGGCGGCTCCACCAAGTCCCCCTTCTGGTGCCAGATGAAGGCAGACGTTCTCGGCAAGCCCCTTGTCGCCACCAAGAACCCCGAGGGCGCGGCCATCGGAGCGGCAATGCTGGCCTCCGTTGCCGAGGGCAACTTCGCAAACCTCGATGAGGCGGCAGACGTAATGGTAGAGCTGGGTGCGACCTACGAGCCCGATCTGAGCCTGAAGCCTGCATATGACGAGGCTTACGAGCGCTACTTCGAGTGCTACAGCACCATGGAGCCGTTCTTTAACAAATACTACAAAGCATAAAAGGAAGTTTGATTAAAATGATCGATAATCGTTTGATCGAAGCTGACGCCACTAAGCTCGACGAGCTTCGCGAAATAATTAAAGAGCAGGAAAACGCGGAGAAGCTGTGCGATATAGCGATGAAGAAGATCGTCATTGAACACGGCGCGGCAGCAAAGGTATGCGACGCGGTAAAGAGCCTGACTGAGGGCAGGAAGGTCCTCATGGTGACCGGCCCCACCGAGATAGTCGACGTAGACGGCAGGAACGTAAAGGAGACCGTCAAGGCATATCTTGAGCAGGAATACGACGTCGAATGGCTCGTCATCAGCGAGCCGGACAGCATCGTTCACGCAACTCCCGAAAACGCCGCTGTTATCCAGAGCCGCTTCAAGGGCAAGGATATCGTCGTCGGCATCGGCGGCGGCACGATCTGCGACCTGTGCAAATACGCCACCTATTACTTTGACCACGAAAATCCCCTGCCTGTGGTCATCGTTCAGACCGCGCTGTCCGTTAACGCGTTTTCGGACGACTCCTCCGTTATGCTCATTAACGGCGTGAAGCGCACTGTCCATTCCCGCTATCCCTCCATACTCATCATTGACCTTGATATCGTCAGCGCGGCTCCCGCGGAGATGAACGTCAGCGGCTACGGTGACCTCATCGCCACTTGGACCGCTCCAGTGGACTGGTATCTCGGCAATGTGCTGGGTATGGGTCAGAATTTCCATACCGCACCTTCGGATATGATCCGAACCCAGTGCGAGAGGCTGCTTGAGAATTCCGAGAAGCTTGCCTCCGGTGATGCAAAGGTCATCGGCGAGCTGGCGAATGTTCTCACTCTAAGCGGCCTGTCAATGGGCCTTGCCAATGAAAGCAGCCCCGCGTCGGGCTCCGAGCATGTTATGAGCCATCTTGTAGACATGGCGTCTCGTGTCCGCAAGACAGGTATCTGTTACCACGGCACTCAGGTAGCCGTTTCCGGCATAATCTCCGAGATTATCTGGGACTGGCTCCTGACGGAGTTTGACCCTAAGGGCGTCGATCTTGATAAATGCTATCCCACCATTGAAGAGATGGAGCCTAAGGTCAAGGCTGCTTTCGATTGGCTTGACGACAGCCATACGGCTGCGGAGGAGTGCTGGGCGGATTACCGAAAGAAGCTCGAGCGCTGGCATGCGCATAAGGCCGAGTTCAAGGTCTTCCTTGAAAACTTCGATGAGTTCAAGACGACCGTGGCGCCGTGGGTCAAGAAGCCCGAGTATGTTGCCGAGTGCATGCACAAGGCAAATGCGCCAACACGCTACAGCAAGCTCAACTACTATGTTGACGCAAAGACGGCGGTATGGGCAATGACAAACTGCCATCTCATGCGCAACCGCTTTTCGGTAATCGACCTGCTGCACTTCACCGGTGTGTGGAGCGATGAATTTGTCCGGATGCTCGTCGACAGGGCCGAGGCTATGGACGCCGGCCTGTAAGAGACCCATCCGTAAGGCGAAAACCCCCGCCTCCCGACGGTATAAAAGCCGCAGGGAGGCGGAATGTGAGAGCGGACGGCTCGTTTGCTTAAGTATTGCGGGATATGTATTTGGCTGAGGAGGCATGCATATGAATACAGTTCTGTGCAAACTGAAAGAGGAAGGCTGCAACATAGACCAGGGCCTTGAGGCCTGCTGCGGCAATGAGGACAGATACCTTAGGCGTCTTAGCCGCTTTGCTGAGAACCGGTATCTGGATAAACAGGAAGAGGCCTACCGCAGCCGCAACATTGACCGGTGCAGGATGTATGCGCACACTATGAGCGCCGAGTACTATAACCTCGGACTGGATGAGATGTATTATCTCAACGGCTTCATTCTGGAGATGCACGATGCAGCGCAGCTTTCGGAACTGGGAGAGGTTTTGTCATGCCTCAGAGCGAAATATAATAAATATGTTAATATAATAAGATCCCCGACATGATCCGCGTGTCGATGGCAATCAATAAAAATCAACGGCGTGCCTTTTAGGGCACGCCGTTGATCTGCTGATATATTCGACCGTAAAGGGTCAGGTGTGACGCCCTATATTTCCGGGGCTCATTTTTTTCATGTAAAGCACTCCGGTCAGATCCGCAAGGAACCATCCTATTGGGATCGACCACCAGATACCGAAAACACCTATAGAAGGCATTGGCGCGAGCGAGTAGGCAAGCAGGACCCTTGTCCCCAGGGAAATAACCGTCAGGAGCAGGGACATTTCCGGCTTTTCTACGCCTCTGTAGTAGCCGTACAGCAAAAACAGGATCCCGATCCCGCAGTAAAAGCTTCCTTCTATCCGCAAGTATCCTGCGCCGATCCGTATAATATCGGTTTCCGCCGCGTTCACAAATATCTGCATCAAATAAGGCGCGCAGATAAAAATGACGGCTGACACAGCAAGGCAAAAAACACAGGAGATCTTTACGGCCTTTCTCACGCCCTCAGCAACGCGCTCCCGCTTGCCTCCGCCGTGATTTTGTGAGATAAACAGCGAAAAAGCGTTTCCGAATTCCTGCGCCGGCATATAGGCGAAGGAATCGATCTTGACCGCTGCAGCAAAAGCTGCCATCACAGCCGTGCCGAAGCTGTTGACAAGACCCTGGATCATCAGGATCCCGAAATTCATGACAGACTGCTGTACGCACGCGGCCGAGCAATGGCGGATGATTTTCCGCAGCGTTTTCGTCATTGCCGCAATATTCTTCTTGCACGGGCGAAGTTCAGGCTTATTGAACCAAACATAGGCGGAAATACCGATACCCGATACTGCCTGTGAAATGACGGTGGCGATCGCCGCGCCGCCTACTCCCAGCCTGAGGGATACAATAAAGAAGATATCCAGCGCAATGTTGACAAGGGCGGCCGCACCGAGAAAGCACAGCGGAGCAATGGAATTCCCTAAAGCACGCAGTAGAAAAGCAAAATAGTTATAAAGAAAGGTGAATATGATACCGGAGAAAATGATTTTTACGTATTCCCGCATAAGGATGTAGATGTCATCCGGCACCCGCAGCACCCGCAGAATGAGGTCGATGCCCGTAAATACCAAAACATTTATCACTAATGTGACCGACGCAATAAACAGAAAGGAAGAGACCATGCTGTCCTTGAACCGCACCGAGTCCTTTTTTCCGAAGTAAACGGAGAAGACTGTCCCGCTTCCCATACACATGCCAATAATGATCGACGTTAGAAAGGTCATTAAAGAATATGCGGCGCCTACCGCGGCTAAAGCGTCAGAACCTAAGAATCTGCCGACTATCAGTGTGTCCGCTATATTATAGCATTGCTGCAGCAGGTTTCCGAGTATCATCGGCCAGGCGAACATCAGCAGCGCTTTCGCCACATTGCCTTTGGTTAGATCCTTTTCCATTTGAGCACCCGAGCTTAGTAGTATTTACAGGGTTTATATCTGAAAAACAGCTTATAAACAATAAAAACCCTGATAAGATCAGGGTTTTTACAGGCTATGTCTTGATATAGCCATTTTTGGCGGAAGCGGTGGGATTCGAACCCACGAGCCCGTGAGGACTACCTGATTTCGAGTCAGGCCCGTTATGACCACTTCGATACGCTTCCGTATTCATATATGCTCCCGACGCATAACGGGAGCATATAAGTTTTATCACACATTGTCCTCAAAGTCAACATTATCGTCGCCGTCAAAGTCCATGCTCATCTCGCCGACGCGCATCCTGCGCTCGATCTTCATCTTCTCAACATACTCGTGTATGAGCTCTTTGACCTCGCTCGGCTGGCGTATATTCTTCAGGACAAGTTCGGGGATGCTCTTGTCGGTCGAAACGACCGTCACCGTGCCGATGCCGAAAATGCGCTGCCAAAGCGACTGGCTCACGCGAAGGTCGCGCACTCGATACAGGACGACCTCGTCCTGCCGCACATTCAGAAAGCCGCGTTTTAAGAAGAGACGGTCCTCGCTGAGAGCATACCGTGTGAAGCTGAGGGGCATGCCGAGTATGCGCTTTCTGTCGTGCCATAATTCAACGATCTTTGATACGAGCTTTGCCATAACAGTCACTCCTTAAAAACTATATATTTGATTTTAACTAATTACCTCCGAAAAATCAATAGAGGATATAAAAAATCGAAAAACGGGTGTTTTATACGCGAAAATATCGTGTGTGAGCAATATAAACCACTGGACAATCCGGCGGCGGAGTTATATATTAACTAAGTTATCTAAATTTTAAAAGAAGGAGGCGTGAGCCGTGGCGGATATAAAAAGCACCGCGATAAAGGCGGGAAAATATTTCAGAACGTTTTACCGATGGGTGCTGCTTTCGGCCGCGACGGGCGCGATATGCGGCCTTGTGGGCTCCGCCTTTCACCTGACGGTCGACTGGGTAACGGCGGTGCGCGGCGCAAATCCGTGGCTCATATTCCTGCCGCCGGTGGGCGGCCTTGCCATAGCGGCTATCTACCGAGTCAGCAAAATGGAGGGCGAGGGCACCAACGGCATCATCGACTCGATCCACGACGGAGGCCGGGTCCACATCCGCCTTGTGCCCGTTATATTCGTCTCCACCGCGATAACCCATCTGGTGGGCGGCTCGGCAGGGCGCGAGGGCGCTGCGCTTCAGATAGGCGGCGGGATAGGCTACCGCGTTGGCCGGCTCATCAGGCTGGACGATAAGGACATGCGCCTTGTGACCCTGTGCGGCATGAGCGCGGTTTTCGCGGCGCTGTTCGGAACTCCGCTCACGGCGACGATCTTTGCGCTTGAGGTCATATCTGTCGGAATACTGTATTACTCGGGCTTCATACCCTGTCTTGTCGCCTCAGTGACGGCATACGGGATATCCCGCCTTATCGGCATCGCGCCCATGCGCTACGCCGTTGCGCTCGAGCCTCTGGAGCTGACGATGCTGCTGAAGGTATGCGTTCTTGCGGTCATATGCGCCGTGGTGAGTATAGTTTTCTGCGTTGCGATGCACAAGACGGAGCGTCTTGCCTCGTCAAAGATCAAAAACATATACCTCCGAACAGCTGCCGGAGGCGCAATGGTGACCGCGCTGACCCTGCTGTTGGGGGATCAGAGTTACAACGGCATCGGTACCGACGTTATCGGTCGGGCCCTTACTGAGGGAGAGGCTCAGGACTGGGGATTTTTCTGGAAGATCGTGCTTACGGCCATTACCATCGGCTTCGGCTTCAAGGGCGGCGAGATCGTGCCGACGATGTTCATCGGAGCCACCCTGGGCTGCGCTGTGGGGCCGCTGCTCGGAATCCCGCCTCAGTTTGCTGCAGCGATATCTCTTGTCGCGGTGTTCTGCGGGGCGGTGAACTGCCCGATCGCCTCCATAATCCTCTCAGTGGAGCTTTTCGGATCCGGTGAGCTTCTGTACTTTGCCCTTGCCTGCGGCATATCCTATATGCTCTCGGGATATTTCGGCCTGTACAGCAGCCAGAAGATAATGTACTCAAAAACCAGAGCGGAATTTATAAACCGCTATGCCAAATAGAGAGTGTGCACATGACGAAAAAAGATACGGCCGCCCTTTTGGGTTGTTACATGCTGTGGGGCTTCCAGCCGCTTTACTGGGGCCTGATCGGGGACGTCGGCACCATGACGGTGATGCCGCTGAGGATAGTGTTCGCGGCGCTGTTTTCCGCGCTCATTCTGGCGCTTCATAAGCGCACGGGTGAGCTGAGAGCCCTGTTTAAGGACAGGAAAATGATGAAATTCCTCCTGCCGGCGGCACTGTTTCTGCTTGCCGACTGGACGGTTTATATCATTCTCGTGAACTCCGGACATATCCTCGACGTAAGCCTCGGCTACTACATCAGCCCCCTGATACTGTTTCTTATCGGAGCGCTTGTTTACCGTGAAAAATGCAGAGCCGGTCATTTTATCGCGCTGGCGGTGGCGGTCATCGGCGTTGCGGTGAGCGCCTTGGCCTTCGGCAGCGTTCCGTATACGTCGCTGATTATCGCGGTAAACTGGGCGGTCTATGCAGCGATAAAAAAGAACGTCGGTATCGACGGCGTTCTGAGCATCGCGGCAGAGACGCTCATACTGACGATACCCGCCGTTATATTCATGCTTGTTTTCCGCAGAGCGGAGCTTGCGCAGATACCCGCGTCAAGCTATCTGCCGCTGCTGGGCTCGGGCGTGGTTACGGCGCTGCCGATGTTTCTGTATTCGCGCTGCGTATCACGCCTGCCGCTGGTGCTCATGTGCTTTGCCCAGTATTTGAGCCCGACCTTCGGCCTTGTATGCGCGTTTATAAGGGGCGAGAGCTTTTCGCCCAGCCAGCTCATAAGCCTTGCATTTTTCATCGCTGCGATATTTATTTTTACCGTAAGTGAGCTTAAACGCCAAACTATGATAAAGGAGAAATAAGATGAAGTACAATATAAACGAGCACGCGAGAGCCTTCCTCGCCGAGCATCTGCCTGAGGCGCTTGACGCAGAAAGCGGCTACGCCGCGCTGAAAATGCTGTATGAGCTTATCGACGAAAAGGGTTTTGAAGCGCCGAAATACGAAAAGCTCAATGCTTTCGGCATTGAAGCCGATGAGGTCTACGATGAGATCTATGAGCTGAACATGAAATAAAGCAAAAGCTAAAAGACAGGGTATTTCACCCTGTCTTTTAGCTTTTTATATGGGATGTATTGATATGCCCGTGCTATCTGTTGCTGTAAGCCTCGATGCCCTTTTTCAGCAGCTCCATGGAGCGGGTGATATCGACCTTGTTGATGACATAGGCCATGCGTATCTCGTTGACGCCCGTGTGCGGCGTTTTGTAGAAGCTCTCGGCGGGGGTGAACATGAGCGTGTCGCCGTTGTCGTCAAACTCCTCGAGCATCCAGATCTGGAACTTCTCGGCGTCGTCGACCGGCAGCTTGGCCATGACGTAAAACGCGCCCTTGGGCTCAGAGTAGACAACGCCGTCGATCTTCCTGAGTCCCTCGACAAGCGCGTCCTTGCGCGCACGGTATTCCTTGCGCACCGCTTCGAAATACTCGGGACCCACGGAGTAGAGCGCTGCGGAGGCGACCTGGTCGATGGTGGAGGTGCAAAGACGGCCCTGGCACCACTTCATCGCGTGGCCGTACAGCTCCTTGTTTCTGGTTATCATGCAGCCGATGCGCGCGCCGCAGGCGGAAAAGCGCTTGGAAACGGAGTCGATGACGACAACGTTATCCTCATAGCCCTCAAGCTGCAGAAGGCTCATGAGCTTCTCGCCGCCGTAGACAAATTCGCGGTAGACCTCGTCGCCGATTATGAAAAGCCCGTGCTCGCGGGCGATATCCGCCATGAGACGCAGCTCCTCCTCAGCCAGGACGGTTCCGGTGGGGTTGCCGGGATTCGTGAACATGATGGCGCGGGTGCGCTCGTTTATGCAGGCCTCCACGCGCTCGCGCACGGCGAATTTGTAGCCCTCCTCGGGCCTCGTGGTGATGGGCCGGACGCTCGCTCCGGTGAGAGTGACGAAGGTGGAGTAGTTGGGGTAAAACGGCTCGGGGATGATGATCTCGTCACCCTCGTCGAGGATGCAGGAAAGGGCGATCTGAAGCGCCTCGGAGCCGCCGGTGGTGACGAGTACCTGCTTGTTGTTTATCGGCGCGCCTATCCTTCCGTAGTAGTCGACGACAGCGTTTATCATCTCTGGAACGCCGTCGGAGGGCGCGTACGCCAGAACCGGCTGGGAGAAGTTTTTGACCGCCTCAAAGTAAGCCTCGGGGGTGGCGATGTCCGGCTGGCCTATGTTCAGATGATAAACTCTCTTGCCGTTTTTCACGGCCTCGGCGGCGTAGGGAGCGAACTTTCTCATAGGGGAAAGCCCGCATTTTTCGATCTTGCTTGAATATTTCATTCGTTGCAGCTTCCTTTCAAATATATCTCTTTTCCTGTGTTTATCATATTTTACCACCCGCACGAAGCATATTCAACCGCACGGCGCAAGAAAAGCTTGACAAGTTTTTCGCATGAAAGGTATCTCTTGCTCATGGAGCGAGAGTTTGATACAATATAAAAAACAAAGAAAAGTACAAAGGCGGTGAAGGTATGCTGAGAATATTTTACGGCAGGGCGGGCACGGGTAAAAGCGCGGCTGTCATGTCGGAAATAAAGGCCGCGGCGGACAGGGGTGAAGGCGGATATATCCTGCTCGTACCGGAGCAGTACAGCCACGAAGCCGAGCGCGAGCTATGCGCAATGTGCGGCGACAGACTGTCGCTTTACGCGGAGGTGCTGAGCTTCACGGGACTTGCCCGCAGGATAAGCGCCGAGCTCGGCGGCCTTGCGCAGGCGTATCTTGACAAGGGCGGCAGGCTGCTGTGCATGGCGCTTGCGGCCGACGGCCTGTATTCAAGGCTGAGGGTCTATTCCGCCGCCAGACGAAGGTCGGAGCTTCAGGCTATGCTGCTTTCCGCAGTGGACGAGCTTAAGACCGCCTGCGTGGGCTCCGAGCAGCTTCTTGAAGCGTCGGAAGGCTGTGAGGGCGAACTTGCCGATAAGCTGCACGACCTCGGTCTTGTGCTGGAGGCGTATGACGCGGTCGTGGCGAACGGTCACGCCGACCCCACCGACCGGCTGACGCGGCTCGCAGAGCAGATACCCGACTGCTCCATGGATGAAAGCAGCCATGTGTATGTCGACGGCTTCACAGACTTCACCGCGCAGGAGCGGCGGGTGCTCGAGGAGCTTATGCTCAAGGGCGTTGACCTGACTGTGTGCCTCGGCTGCGACGACCTTAAAGGCGGCAGCGAGATATTCGAGCTCAGCCGCATGACCGCGCGTTCACTCCTTGCATTTGCAAAGGAAAAGGGCGTCGATACCGAAGTCCAACGCAGGGAGGAGACGGACGGCAAAAATGCGGCCCTGGTTTATTATGCCGACAATATGTTCAGCTATTCCTCCGCAGTTTACCCTGAAAGGATCGGGAATGTAAGCATAAGCACCGCACCGGATATGAGCGCCGAGTGCGAGTTTGCAGCGGCAAAAGCGGTTGAGCTCGTGCGCGAAACGGGATGCCGCTGGCGCGATATCGCCGTTGCGGCGCGGGGCTTTGACGATTACAGGCTGAGTCTCGAGAGCGCCTTCGCGCATTACGGCGCGCCGCTGTATGCCGCGCGCAAGACGGATCTCCTGTCGAAGCCGCTGCCTGCTCTTATCGTCTCGGCGTATGAGATAGTTGATGGAGGCTGGGAGAGCTCCGATGTGCTGGACTATCTGCGCACCGGCCTTGCGGGACTGAGCCAAACCGAATGTGACGAGCTTGAAAATTACCTTTTTATGTGGCAGCTTCGCGGCACGGTGTGGACAAACGGCGAGGATTGGCGGCTGCACCCCGACGGCTACGGAGCGGAGTTCACCGACGAGGCCAATGAGACCCTGCGCAGGATAAACGGCCTGCGCAGACGGGTATCCGCGCCCCTGATGCGCTTTGCGGAAAACACGAAAAGCGCCGAGACCGCAGCGCGGCAGGCGGAGGCTTTGGCGCAGCTCCTGGAGGAGCTTGAGCTCTCGGAAAGGCTGAGCGAGCGTGCAGAAGCGCTCGCCGTCGGGGGCAGAGCCGCAGCGGCTCAGGAATATGCCCAGCTCTGGGATATAACGGTGTCCGCGCTCGAGCAGTGCGCGGCGATCCTCGGCGATACGGCAAGCGACCGCGAATCGTTTGGCAGGCTGTTTACGCTCATGTTATCAAAATACGACGTGGGTACCATACCCGCAGCTCTCGACCGCGTGACGGCGGGAGACTTTGACCGTATGCGCCGCAGGAACATAAAGCATCTCATCGTGCTGGGCGCGACGGATGCGCGCATACCAAAAACGGATGCGGACGCCGGCGTTTTCTCCGCCGACGAGCGCAAAAAACTGCTTGAAATGGATATCGACCTCGGCGGCGCGAGCGACAGCGAGTTATGGCGTGAGTTTTCGCTTGTGTACAACTGCCTGACGCTGCCCTCGGAGAGCCTGAGCTTCTGCCGGCCGGCCTTTAACGAAAAGGGCGAGGCGCAGAGGACGGCCTTCGTTGTCAACCGCGCGAGAGCCATGTTCGGACTTGAGGACAAGACTGTGAGCTTATCCCGCCTGAGGATGAATGCGGAGGCTCCCGCCGTGGAGCTTGCCGCCCACGCCCTGCGCGGCGGGGGAGCGCCGGAGGCCTCGGCTGCTGAATATTTCAAACTTAATGCGCCGGAGCGCCTTGAGGCTCTGCGCCGCGCCTCGGATCTGAAGCGCGGCAGTCTGTCGAGGGACTCGGTCCGTGCGCTTTACGGGGATAAAATACATTTTTCCGCCTCGAGGATAGATAAATTCGCCTCCTGCCGCTTTGCCTATTTCATGCGCTTCGCGCTCGGCGCAAAGCCCCGCGAGCCGGCGGGCTTCACGGCGCCCGAGATGGGCGTTTTTATGCACTATATCTTAGAGCGTGTGTCCCGCGACGCATCGCAGGCCGGCGGCTATAAGAATATAAGCGACGCAGAGCTCCGCGGGCTGACGGATAAATACATAGCCGAATATGTTCACGAGACGCTCAATGATTTCAGGGAGAAGTCAAAGCGCTTTGAATATCTTTTCCGCCGCCTGACTAAAAGCGTGCATCAGGTGGTGCTGGACATGGCGAATGAGCTCAGGAGCTCGGACTTCGAACCTCTGTCTTTCGAGCTTGACTTCGGCAGAACGGAAAACCTTCCGCCGCTTCAGCTCGGCGCGGGCGAGGACAGCCTTGTGCTCACAGGCATTGCCGACAGGGTCGACGGCTGGCTGCATGAGGGCAAGCTGTATCTGCGCGTTGTGGATTACAAGACCGGCAGCAAGAGCTTTGACCTGTCCGACGTGCTGTACGGCATGAATCTTCAAATGCTGCTGTACCTGTTCTCCCTTGCGGAAAACGGCAGACTCCTGTACGGCAGGGATATCGTACCAGCCGGAGTGCTGTACATCCCCGCAAAGGATGTGGTGATATCATCGAACACAAGGCTCGGCGAGGCAGAGCTTGCGAAGGAACGCGCAGACAGAGTAAAGCGCAGCGGGCTGATACTTGATGATCCCGACGTTATAAACGCCATGGAGCATGGGGAGAAGCCCCGATACATTCCAGTGAAATTCAAAAACGGGGCTGCTCAGGGCAGCGCTCTCGCCTCGGCCGAGCGTCTGGGGCTGCTGGCAAAGCATATTGAGGACACTCTTAAGTCGATGGCCAAGGAACTGAGGCGCGGCAGCATTGCCGCCGATCCGTATTACCGCGCCCAGCAGGAGAGTGCCTGCGCAAACTGCGATTACGTTGAAGCCTGCCGTTTCTCCGACGGCGAAAACGGCGAGCATATGCGCCCAACGCCGCATCTTGCCGCCACGAAGGTGTGGAGCATTCTTGAAGGAGGCGGGGAAAATGGCTGAGTTCAAACCGACAGGCTCCCAGCGCGATGCGATATTCACCAGGGACAGGGCGGTGCTCGTTTCGGCGGCTGCAGGCAGCGGCAAGACCAAGGTGCTGACCGAGCGGCTGCTGTCGAGAATATCCGACGACGCCGATATAGACAGCTTCCTGGTCATAACCTTCACCAAGGCTGCTGCGGCGGAGCTTCGCGGCCGAATAATGGACGAGATCGCCCTGCGCCTTGCGCAGGATCCCGATAACCGCCGCCTGCGCCGCCAGAGCGCGCTGTGCCAGCGGGCGCAGATAGGCACCATCGACAGCTTCTGTCAGAGCTTTCTGCGCGAAAACTGCCACGTAGCGGGACTGTCGCCGGAGTTTAGGGTCATCGAGGAGGACAGAGCCGAGGCTATAAAGGCCTCTGTCCTTGAGCGCGTCATGGACGAGTGCTACGAAGCTCCCGACGAGGGCTTCCGGTTCCTTGCCGACACCGTAGGCAGGGGGCGCGACGACAGGCGGCTCACGGAGCTGGTCATAAGCATACACAGGAAAATGCAAAGCCACTCAAGACCCGAGGACTGGGCGGTGCGGCAGATAGAGGCTTTTGAATTTGAAGCGGACGACGCGGGAAAGACCCCGTGGGGCGCGGAGATACTGGAAAACGTCAAAATGTCCGCTGCTTACTGGGCCGAGCGCATGGAAAAGCTCGTTTGTGAAGCCGAAGGAGAGGCTAAGATAGCGGAGAAATACGGCCCGAGCATTGCGGAGACTGCGCGGCAGCTCAGGAATCTTTCCCAAGCTCTCGACGAGGGCTGGGACAGGGCGCGAAGCCTTATACCGATTGAATTTCCAAATCTTGGCAGACTAACAAAATCTCCGAACCCGGAGCTTTCCGAATACATAAAGGCTGTGCGCGATGCGTGCAAGGCACAGGCCAAAAAGTACGATGAGTTGCTGCCGGACACGAGCGAGGCGCTGCTTTGCGATATGCGCGCGACGGCTCCTGCCATGAGGTCGCTTCTCGAGCTTACGTTGCGCTTTGACAGAGCATACGCCGCGGAAAAGCGCCGTCGCGCCGAGGTCGATTTTTCAGACCTCGAGCATATGACGGTAGGGCTGCTGACAAACCCTGACGGCAGCCCGACCGAGCTTGCGCGCGAGGTATCGCGCCGCTACACCGAGATAATGGTAGACGAGTATCAGGACGTAAACCGCGTGCAGGACGCGATATTCAAAGCGCTGTCCAGAGACGGCAAAAACCTGTTCATGGTGGGAGACGTGAAGCAGTCGATCTACCGCTTCCGACTTGCAGACCCCACGATATTCACGGAAAAATACCTCAGCTATGCAGATCTTGACGCCGCCCGCGAGGGTGAGCCCGTGCGCATCGTGCTTCAGGAGAATTTCCGCTCCCGCCGCGAGGTCATCGAGGGAGTCAACCACGTTTTCAGCTGCTGCATGTCGGAAAAGCTGGGCGAGCTGGATTACGACGGCAAAGCGGAACTCAAATACGGCGCAGGCTATGAGGGAGACGGCGCTTTGCCGGAGCTTATGCTTGTGGACGTTAAAAGCGGTGAGGACGATACGCGCGATAAGACAGTCAAGGAGGCCGCCGCCGTCGCGGAAAGGATAAAGCAGCTCATGGCCTCCGGTATGGAGGTTGACGGCAGACCCCTGCGCTATGGCGATATCGCGCTTTTGATGAGGTCGGCAAACGCCGTCGGGGAAACCTACCGCCGTGAGCTCATAGCCGCGCAGATACCGGTCGCCTCGGGGCAGGGCGGCAGCTTCTTTGCGTCGGACGAGATAACATCGCTCATGTGCCTGCTTGCCGTTATTGACAACCCCCGCCAGGACGTGCCGCTCATCGCCGTCCTGCGCTCGGCGGCTTTCGGCTTTTCCGCCGACGAGCTTTCCGAGATACGGGTGACGGACAGAAAATGCGATTTCTGCACGGCGCTTATAAAGACTGCGGAAAATAACGAAAAATGCGCCGCGTTTTTAAAGAAGCTTAATGATTTCCGCGACCGTGCTCCGGATATGGAGCTGGGCGAGCTGTTGCGGTATGTATATGACGAGCTCGATCTTATGGCGCTTTGTGCCGCGATGCCGGACGGCGAGATGCGCTGCTCGAATCTTCGCCAAATGCTTGAACTTGCAAAGAGCTTTGAAAAGGGCGGCTTCCGGGGCCTGCACCGCTTTAACGAATGGCTGGTCAAGCTCGCGGAGCGGGGCGGCGATATGGCGCGGGGCGCGACCGGCGACGCGGTGCAGATCATGACTGTGCACAAGTCCAAGGGCCTTGAGTTCCCTGTGGTGTTTCTGTGCGATACTTCCCGCCGCTTCAATAAAAACGATTCCCAGTCGCCGGTGACGGTGCACCCCGTGCTGGGGCTCGGCCCCAAGGTTGTGGATACCGAGCGGGGGATAGAGTACCCCTCTCTCGCCCGCAGCGCCATAAAGCTGCGCTCTGAAAGGGAGCTGATGTCGGAGGAGATGCGCCTGTTGTATGTCGCGCTGACCCGAGCACGGGAGCGGCTTATCGTGAGCTCCGCCGTAAACGATCCGGAAGCAAAGCTCAATAAGCTCATGCTCATGGTCTCCAGCCCCATGCCGCCGGAGGTGCTGATGTCGGCAGGCTCCCTGTCCGAATGGATGATGTACGCGCTGCTGTGCGGCGGTGAGAGCAGGCTGAAGCTCAGCATCGTCGGCGTAGTATCCGAGGACGGACAGGAGGAGAATAAGCCCGAGGCGCCAGCCGCTGCGGCAGATCCAGAGCTCATTGCGGAGCTTGAGAAGAATCTGAGCTTTGTCTACCACTTCGCGGGCGTGAATCTGCCCTCCAAGGTGACGGTGACGGAGCTCAAGGGTGCGCAGGAGGCCGACGGAGAGGCGCTCAGCCTCGCGCCCAAATCGCGGCGTTCCTTCCGCAGCCCCGATTTTCTGCGCGATAAAAAGCCGCTGAGCGGCACGGAAAAGGGCACCGCGACCCATATGCTGCTGCAATTTATCGACTATGCCAAGGCGCAGTCCGAGGAGGGCGTCAGGGAGGAGCTTGCGCGGCTTGTGGGCTCAAAGCACTTAAGTCAGAGTCAGGCTGAGGCGGTGGACGTGCCCTCCGTTCTGAGACTGTTTGGCTCGGAGCTGGGACGGCGCATCATGGCGGCGGACAAAATGAGCCGAGAGTTCAGATTTTCGCTCCTGTGCCCTGCGGAGAGCTTCTTTGAAGGCGGAGAGGGCGAAAAAGTCCTGCTCCAGGGCGTTGTGGACTGCATCATAGAGGAAAAGGGCGAGCTAACGGTCATAGACTATAAGACAGACAGGGTGAGCGGGCAGGCACTGGCTGAGCGGGCAAAAGCCTACGCCGGACAGCTCAGAGCCTACGCCATCGCGGTCGGGAGAATCACCAGCAAGCCCGTCAGGGAATGCGCCCTGTACTTCCTTAACAGCGGCCAGACCGTTTTTGTGAAGTAAAAAATAATTGCCAAGCATCTATTTTTTGATTCGATGCCTTTTTGTTCGCAGCTAAAGCCGCAACCGTCAAGAACGGCGCTTTTATTGTTTCGCATCGGCGAAACTATAAAAAACACAAAAACCCCTTGCAAAATATTTTGTGCTGTGCTACAATGCACTTTGCGTCTTGTAACCATGCCCTGCATGCTCAAGACAGCCTATGATCAGGAGAAACGAACAATGAAAGCAGGAATCCATCCTAACTATCAGCCCACCGTCATCAAGTGCGCATGCGGCGCGACTATCGAGACCGGCTCGACTCGCCCCGGCATCAGCGTTGAGATCTGCTCCAAGTGCCATCCCTTCTACACCGGCAAGCAGAAGCTTGTTGACACCAGCGGCCGCGTTGATAAGTTCAACCGCAAGTACGGCATAAAGTAAATCAGGGCTTATTTCAAAGACCATGCTTTTGCATGGTCTTTTGCCGTTTTTATGCGCCCAAGCGGTTGAAAATGAGCAGTTATTTGGTATACTAATGTAAATACGATTAAAGGACAATTATTATGGAAAATAACGATATAAAAACAGAACGCGCCGTGCTGGCGGGTCTGAGTGCAGGCTCGATGGATATCTCCGAGCGTTCGACGGATATCTCCATGCAGGAGCTTGCCGCGCTGGTCGAGACCGCAGGCGGCGAGGCCGTGGGCATGCTCGTCCAGAACCGCCCGACCCCCGATCCGCGCAGCTTCATAGGCGACGGAAAGGTCGCCGAGCTCAAGGAGTTTATCGAGCGCAACGAATGCGACCTCGCGGTGTTTGACAACGAGCTTTCGCCCTCGCAGATGCGGGTGCTGTCCGAGGAGCTTGGGGTAAAGGTCCTCGACCGCTCGGGGCTTATTCTCGACATCTTTGCCCAGCGCGCCCGCACGAGGGAGGGTCAGCTCCAGGTGGAGCTTGCCCAGTACAAGTATCTGCTGCCCCGTCTGACGGGTATGTGGACGCATCTTGTGCGCCAGACCGCCTCCGGCGGCTCGTCGCCCATCGGCACCCGAGGCCCCGGCGAGACCCAGCTTGAGACCGACCGCCGGCACATACGCCGCAAGATACAAAAGCTTGAGGAGGAGCTTTCAGCAGTGCGCAAGGTGCGGAGCACTCAGCGCCGCCGCCGCGAGAAAAACGACGTTCCCGTCGTGGCTCTTGTGGGCTACACCAACGCGGGAAAATCCACACTTTTAAACTGCCTTACCGATTCCGATATTCCCGCAAATGACCGTCTTTTCGACACCCTGGATACCACAACCCGCAAGCTGCGCATCGATGAATTCACCGAGGTGCTCATTTCCGACACGGTCGGTTTTATCCGCAAGCTGCCGCACCATCTCATCGAGGCTTTCAAGGCAACGCTTGAAGAGCTCTCATATGCCGACGTGCTGCTGCACGTTATCGATATATCAAACCCCGACTGGGAGGAGCAGGCAAGAGTGGTCGACAGTCTTATAAACCAGCTCGGCGCGAATGAAACGCCCTGTATAAGGGTGTACAATAAGTGCGACGCCTATGTCGGCATCCTGCCGCACGGCGAGGATATAGTGTGCCTGTCGGCAAAAAGCGGCGAGGGCGTACAGGAGCTCGTGAATGCACTGTCAAGGCTCCTCGACAAGGGGCGCCGTCATGTGACCCTGAGAATACCTTATTCAAGCGCCGGTACCGCAGATATTCTGAACAGGGAGGCGGCGGTCATTAAAATGAAGTATACCGACGACGGTATCGAGGTCGAGGCTATAGTTCCGCCGGATGTATTCGGCAAGGTAAAGCGCTTCATCCCCGGCTATGCCGACGCCAAGGAGGACTGGGAGAAATGACCTATGAGACGGAAAGGCTCGTACTGCGCCCCTGGCGGGAGGAGGACGCGGAGGCTCTGTACAAATATGCCTCCGCCCCCGATATCGGCCCGCCTGCTGGCTGGAGGGTGCATGAGAGCGTGGAGGACAGCCTTAACATATTAAAAACGGTGCTGATAAACGAGACCACATGGGCGGTATGCTTAAATGATGAGCCGGTGGGCAGCATAGGATATTTCCCGTGCTCCCTGCCGGAGGCCGAAAAGCAGCCGGAGATAGGCTATTGGATCGCAAAGCCCTTCTGGGGCAGGGGCTATATCCCGGAAGCTGTACGCTTTCTGACGGCGCGGATTTTTGAAAACGGCGCTGAGCGGGTCTGGTGCAGCCATTATGAGGGCAACGGCAAATCCAGCAGGGTCATAGAAAAATGCGGCTTTGAGTATAAGTTCTCACACGAGGAGGACGTGTTTAATGAGCGGCGGCTGTCGCTGTTTTACTCAATCGACCGAGAGGAATTTGGAAAATGAGCGAGTACTATATCCCCGCAGGGGCGGGCGAAGCCGAGTTTGTTGAGAAGCGCTCGAGCTTCCTCGGTCATGTCCGCATGGTCGGGACAGAGGACGAGGCCAGAGACTTTATTGCCGAGATGAGAAAGAAATACCACGATGCGCGCCATAACTGCTGGTGCTATATCATCCGAGGCGGTGCTGTGCGATATTCCGACGACGGCGAGCCGCAGGGCACGGCGGGCATACCGATGCTCGAGGTGTTAAAGCGCGAGGGCGTTGAGAACGTCGTGTGCGTCGTCACGCGTTACTTCGGCGGCGTTCTGCTGGGCGCGGGCGGGCTCCTGCGGGCTTACACCAAAAGCGCAAAGGACGCGCTCGATGCGGCCGGAGTGTCCGTCGTGCGCCGCTGGGTGAGGATGGAGGTGGCCTGTACATATTCGTTGCTGGAGCGGATAAAGCTTGAGTGCGCGTCGGCAGGCGGCGTGGTGGAGGATACCGAATACGGCACGGGAGCCGTTTTGAAGCTGCTGCTGCCTGAGGACGGCGCCGCCGCGTTTTCCGCGCGCGTAACGGAGCTCAGCGCGGGCTCCTGCGAGGCGGTACTGGCTGGTGAAGAGAATATGCCAGTGCGGGTGAGATGACGTAAAAAGCGGTGCGAAAACAAATTTTCGCACCGCTTTTTACTATTTATAGTTTTCGATAACGAGCTTTATGCTCTGCTTCTGGCCGTCCGAAAGCGTCCGATACGCCGTGACTAAACTGAGCTCATCCTCGTTCAGATCGCATGGCGTCGTTTCTTCGATAATACGCTTTATGTCGCTGTGTCCGACCAGATAATCAATGGAAGTGTTAAAGTAATCCGCGATAGCGGACAGTGTTGAGATATCCGGCTCAGTGCTGTGGTTTTCATATTTGTTTACCGACTGCTGGCTTATTCCGATCGCCGCAGCCAGATTTTGCTGACTTATTCCCGCGCTTTCTCTCAAACTCCGCAGATTTTTGACCATACTAATCACCCTATTCATTATGATAACAACTTATCGGAGTTATTCAAAAACCTAAAGGTTGTTATTTACAACTAATAAAAGTTGTCATATAATTAGAAACAGAGGACAATTGAGCTCTGATGAGGGGGAATGGTATGAGAGCGTCGAGCAAGATGGAATTGTTTGATGCGGCGATCAAAACGGGGAGCGAAGATGAAGCGATCGTCTATGGCACCGAGCTTTTTGCTGCCGAGAACATGCTTTATCTGATCGACGGGTTTAATGAGCTTGCTGATAAGGGGAGCAAAAGATGCGCGGCTATTGCGGCCAGACTGACTGTGCAATTTTCTAAAAGCAGTATATGTGACGGAGTAAATATAGAGATCTGTAAAACGGCTATGGAGCATTTGGATACCGCTATCGGCTACTTGGAGAGGATCGACTGTAAAGGCATAGACGAGCTGAGGCTTATCGATATCATGCAGTCTGAACGAAAACGAACATGTGCGCTGGCGTCAAAAGACAAGGTACGGCCGGCGGGCGACAGAATAAAATACGGATAAAAAGGTTCAAGCCGTACGGGAAGATACTGCGTATGTCAGGCTGTTTTCTCCCTGTCTGGTTAACCCAAATAAAAAATTTAAAAAAAATAAAGGGAAATGAGAATTTGCGTCGTATAAGAGTATTGAAGGGTATCTTCGGTACTCTTGTTTTTGTCCCATATATGGGAAGAAAACGGTATTATTAATAGGGGGGGTATAATGTCCTGTCCGAGGCAAAAACGCGAGATCGCCGAGCGCAGCCTTATCTGCGAATACGGCGTGAGAGCGGAAAATTCAAGGGGCCGCCGCGAAAGCGAACCCGAGTGTGAGATACGAACCTGCTTCCAGCGCGATATCGACAGAATAACCCACTCGAAATCCTTCCGCCGCCTGAAGCACAAGACGCAGGTGTACCTCCAGCCCGAGGGCGACCATTACCGCACGAGGCTCACCCACACCCTTGAGGTGTCACGCCTTGCCCGTACTGCGGCAAGGGCGCTGGAGCTCAACGAGGACTTGGCCGAGGCCATGGCGCTGGGGCACGATCTGGGTCACACGCCCTTCGGCCACGCGGGCGAGCGGGCGCTCGACCGCATCTATGATAAGGGCTTCAAGCACTATCGGCAGTCGCTGCGCGTTGTGGACGTTCTCGAGCGGGACGGCAGAGGCTTGAACCTGTGCTATGAGACGCGCATGGGCATCCTCAACCACACCCACGGAGCGCCGGACGATACGCTGGAGGCCACCGTGGTGAGGCTTGCCGACCGCATAGCGTACATAAACCACGATCTTGACGACACTATACGCGCCGGCATACTCAGGGAAGAGGACGTGCCGGAGCTTATACGCAGCCGCTGCGGCGAGCGCAACAGCGAGAGGATAAACTCCATAATGCTCGACCTCATCGAAAACAGCGGCGGTGGAGTGATCAAAATGAGCGGCTATATGCAGGAGGCGGTGGACTTTTTCCACAGCTTCATGTATTCCGACGTTTACACGAATCCAATCGCAAAGGGCGAGGAGAGCAAGGTCGACGGCATCATCGCCGGAATTTTTGAATACTATGTGAAGCATCCGGAGAAAATGCCCGCAGAGCTTCAGCTCATTGCCGAGCGCGAGGGAACGCAGCGCGCTGTGTGCGACTATGTTTCCGGCATGACCGACGGCTATGCCATGGAAAAATACAGTGAGATATTCATCCCGATGAGCTGGACGGTAAAATAGCTCTCGGCATGACGATAAGGGGGAAGTGAGGAAAATAGCTATACCAGAGGCTTTTTTGCAGGAGCTTGTCGAGCGCAACGATATAGTTGACGTTGTTGGCAGCTATGTGCGGCTGACGAAGCGCTCGGGCTCGAATCAGTTCGGCCTGTGCCCCTTCCACAGCGAAAAAACGCCCTCCTTTTCCGTATCTCCCGACAGGCAGATATATCACTGCTTCGGCTGCGGCAAGGGCGGCGGAGTTATAAATTTCATAATGGAGATAGAAAGCCTTTCGTTTCCGGAGGCGGTTGAGTTTCTGGCAAAGCGCGCAGGCATGACCATGCCCGAGCAGGAGGATAACCGCGAGGCGAAAAAGCGTCGAAGGATGCTGGAGCTGAACCGCGACGCGGCAAAGTTTTTCTACTCCTGCCTGAGCAGGCTCGAGGGCAGACCCGCCCTTGACTACATGGCAAAGCGCGAGATAACGGCGGCAACGGCAAAGCGCTTCGGCCTTGGCTTTGCCCCCGATACATGGGACAGTCTTATTAAGGCAATGAAGGAGCTCGGCTATTCCGAGTACGAGATGTTTGACGCAGGACTTGTGCGCAAGGGTAAAAGCGGCGGTCATTACGACGCCTACCGTAACCGGCTCATGTTTCCGGTCATAGACGTAAGAGGAGACGTTATCGGTTTTTCCGGCAGGATTCTCGGCGACGGTGAACCAAAGTACATGAACAGCCCCGAAACGCTGGTATTCAACAAGAGCCGCAACCTTTTTGCACTTAATTTGGCTAAAAAGTCGAAGAGCGGACATATAATACTGGCAGAGGGAAATATTGATGTTGTGATGATGCATCAGGCGGGCTTTGATTCCGCGGTCGCGTCTCTCGGCACTTCGCTCACGCCCGAACAGGCGAGGCTCATTTCCCACTACACCAAGGAGGTCATCATCGCCTATGACAGCGACGGTGCGGGCAAAAAGGCCTCGCAGCGCGCTATCGGCCTGCTGGAGAAGTTGGATATCAGGGTGAAGGTGCTCAGCATGTCAGGAGCAAAGGACCCGGACGAGTATATAAAAACCAAAGGCCCCGACGCTTTCCGCAACCTGCTGGACAAGTCGGAAAACCACATCGACTACCGTTTGCAGACGGTGACGGATAAATACGACCTCTCCGTGGACGAGCAGAAGGTCGCGTTCCTCAAGGAAGCGTCGGATATGGTCGCGCGGCTGCCGGGCGCTGTCGAGCGGCAGGTCTACGCTATGCGTATAGCGGGTATGGCGGGCGTCTCGAACGACGTTGTAGTACAAGAGGTTGAACGCCGCCGCAAAAAGCTGACGAGATCGGCGCAGCAACTCGACGCAAAGAATCAGGCTCACCCCGAAAGGCAGTTCCAGCCGAAGGAAAAGGAGTTTCGCTATGAAAATCCCGAGTCTGCGGCGGCCGAGGAGGGTATCATAAGGCTCCTGTACCTCGACCAGGGGATATGCAGGGGCAAGATACTGCCGGAGCCGGAGGAGTTTTCCTCGCCGGTGCTGGCAAGGATATATTCGGTGCTCAAATCAAAATTTGAAAAGGGCGAGATCATAAGTATGGCGACGGTGAGCGCCGTGCTGCTGCCTCAGGAGGCGTCGCTGCTGGCGTCCGTCCTGCAAAAGCCTGAGATGCTTCGAAACGGCGAAAAGGCTCTGTCGGACTACATAGGCAGGATAAAGAGGCAAAACGAGCTTGCGCACTCGGCGGAAGATCTGCGCAAGCTGGCAAACAGACTGAAAGAAACCAAAGGATATGAGGGGTAACATAAATGGATGAGAAAAACGAGATCATAACCGAGGAAGAACTTGAGCTTGCGGCCGATAAGCTGCTTGAGGAGGCCGGTGAGGAGAATTCCAAAAAGCCCGCTAAGTGCAAGACGAAGCAGACCGATGAGCCCCAGCCCTCCGAAGCGAAGACTCCCGAGGAGCTTCTCACGGAGCTGCTGGAAAAGGCCAAGAAAAACGGCAAGATTACTACAAAGGAGATCGCGGCGCTCGAGGAGAAGGGCGTCGACGCCGAGACTATCAGCAAGTTCTATGACAGCCTTGAGGCAAACGGCCTTGATATCGACATAAGCGGCGACGACGCAGTGCCCATGCTGGACGATATCGCCCTGCCCGAGCTCGAGGAACTCAACGAGATCGAGGAGGTCACCGAGGAAGAGATCGTTGAGGTAGAGGCGGATATCGAGACCTATACCACGGACGACCCCGTGAGGATGTACCTCAAGGAGATAGGCAAGGTGCCGCTGCTGACCGCAGGCGAGGAGATCGAGCTCGCAAAAAAGATGAGCGAGGGCGACGAGGATGCAAAGCGCCGGATGGCCGAGGCAAACCTGCGTCTGGTCGTGTCCATAGCAAAACGCTATGTTGGGCGCGGCATGCTGTTCCTCGACCTCATTCAGGAGGGCAATCTGGGTCTTATCAAGGCGGTCGAGAAATTCGACCACGCCAAGGGCTTCAAGTTCTCCACCTATGCGACGTGGTGGATCCGCCAGGCTATCACCCGCGCCATAGCCGATCAGGCCCGCACCATCCGCATCCCCGTGCATATGGTCGAGACCATAAACAAGGTCATCCGCGTATCCCGCCAGCTTTTGCAGGAGCTGGGTCACGATCCCAGCGCCGAGGAGATCGCAGCCGAGATGGGTATGCCCGTCGACAAGGTGCGCGATATACTGAAGATAGCGCAGGAGCCCGTGTCGCTGGAGACCCCCATCGGCGAGGAGGAGGATTCACATCTGGGCGACTTCATCCCCGACGAGGACGCCTCCGAGCCCTCGGAGGCTGCAAGCTTCTCCCTGCTCAAGGAGCAGCTCATGGAGGTACTGGACACCCTTACCCCCAGGGAAAAGAAGGTGCTTGAGCTGCGCTTCGGCATAGTCGACGGCCGCACCCGCACCCTTGAGGAGGTCGGCAAGGAGTTTAATGTCACGAGAGAACGCATCCGTCAGATCGAGGCCAAGGCCCTGCGCAAGCTCCGCCACCCCAGCCGCAGCAAAAAGCTCCGCGACTTCCTGAATTGAAAATATAACCGCGTAAGCGTAAAATTGAGCCCGCCATATTGGCGGGCTCAATTTTGCGTGCAAATATATATAAATATTTGCGCAAATCTTTGAATAAAAGCCTTGACAAGTACAGAAAATAATGCTATATTAGCACTCGTGAGATAAGAGTGCCAGCAAATGAAAAGGTTGAGTGCTAAATGAGTGTCAGCGAAAGGAAAAAGAAAATACTCGGCGCACTGATCGAGGAGTATATAAAAACCGCAGAGCCCGTAGGCAGCAAGGCCATTGCGGGCATTGCAAATCTGGGATGCAGTTCAGCCACTATCAGAAATGAGTTGGCGGAGCTCACCGCGATGGGATATCTCGAGCAGCCGCACACCTCGGCCGGACGGATCCCAACTCCGGCTGGCTACCGAATGTACGTCAATGAGCTCATGGAAAAGCAAAAGCTCTCCATAGAGGAGACGGAGGAGATAAACCGCCGACTCAACGACAGGATGATGCAGCTTGACAGCATGATGAGCGACGTCGGAAAGATCGCCTCGCAGCTTACGGATTATCCCGCGCTCGCCATCGCGGCCTACGCACCGGCGACGATCAAGCGCTTTGACCTTATCTATATTGACGCAAATACGTTCATAATTGTCGTTATGCTGAGCAACAATACAGTTAAGAATAAATTGGTGCATTTGCCGATCTCGGTCGGTCAGGGCATGATAAGCAAGCTTGCAGCGCTGTTTAACGCAAACTTTACGGGGATATCAAATGAAAAGATAACGCCGGTCCTCATAAACTCCACGGAGCGCGCGGCGGGAGACACGATGGGTCTTACCTCCGTTATCGCCTCCTTCACCATGGAAACGCTGGCCAGCCAGCAGGGGGTCGAGGCCTATGTCACCGGTGAGAACAGGCTTTTGGGCCAGCCCGAGTACAGGGATCCCGAGAAGGCGCACAAGCTGATGAATTATCTTGCCGAGGGAGGGCATGTGCTGTCCGATCCCGCGAGCGAGATGCTAATGGGCGACTCGGAGGTCAAGGTACTGATAGGGCCCGAGAACGTCGCCGAGGAACTAAAGGATTCCAGCGTGGTTATCGCAAGCTACGATATGGGCGATAATACCAAGGGTCTGATAGGCGTCGTTGGCCCCACGAGGATGGATTATTCCGCCGTCGCGGCGAAGCTGAGCTTCCTTGCGGCGGGACTTTCAAGGCGCCTCGGCGGCGGCGAAGCCCCTCCGTCGGGAATGCACAACAAACTAATCATCAAAGGGGATGACATCATAGATGAGCACTAGGAAAGAAACCTCCGCAGAAGAGACAAAGGAAGAAAAGGCCGAGGAAAAGACCGAAGGCAAAGCCGAGGAAAAAGCCGACTCCAAGAAGGAAAAAAAGGCAAAAAAGGAATCCAAAAAGGAGACCGAAATAAAGGAAGCGGCAGAAAAGCTGATCAATGCGGAAAAGGAAAAGTACCTGCGCCTGTGCGCCGAGTACGATAACTTCCGCAAGCGCAGCCAGAAGGAGCGCGAGTCGCTGTACACCGATATAAAGGCGGACACGCTGCTGAAATTTCTGCCGGTCTACGACAATCTTGAGAGGGCGCTGGCTCAGCCCACCGCCGACGAAGCCTACCGCAAGGGCGTTGAGATGATAATGACTCAGTTCAACGCAACGCTCGAGAAGCTGGGCATCACCGAGATCGAAGCCAAGGGTCAGACCTTTGATCCGAATATGCATAACGCCGTTATGCATATCGAGGACGAGAGCTTCGGTGAAAACGAAGTCGTTGAGGTCTTCCAGAAGGGCTTCAGGCTGAACGATAAGATAATCCGTTTTGCCATGGTAAAAGTGGCGAACTGAATTATAAATTGATTTTAAAGACTAATTCACTATTTCAAGTAGGAGGAAATAAAAATGGGTAAAATTATAGGTATCGACCTTGGCACGACCAATAGCTGCGTATCCGTCATGGAGGGCGGCGAGGCAGTCGTTATCGCAAATGCAGAGGGCGCGCGCACCACTCCGTCCGTAGTTGCATTCGCAAAGACCGGCGAGAGAATGGTAGGTCAGGTGGCAAAGCGTCAGGCTATCACCAACCCCGACCGCACGATCGCTTCGATAAAGCGTGAAATGGGCTCCAGCTATAAGGTGACCATTGACAATAAGGCATATACTCCTCAGGAGATCTCCGCGATGGTGCTGCAGAAGCTGAAAGCGGACGCGGAGAGCTACCTCGGCCAGACCGTTACGGAAGCTGTCATCACCGTTCCCGCATACTTCACCGACGCCCAGCGTCAGGCAACCAAGGACGCGGGACGCATCGCAGGTCTCGACGTAAAGCGCATTATCAACGAGCCTACCGCAGCCGCTCTGGCCTATGGTCTCGACAAGGAATCCGATCAGAAGATCATGGTGTATGACCTTGGCGGCGGCACCTTCGACGTCTCCGTTCTGGAGATCGGCGACGGCGTTATCGAGGTTCTGGCTACTGCCGGCAACAACCGTCTGGGCGGCGACGACTTTGACGCCTGCATCACCAAGTATCTTGTCGACGAGTTCAAGAAGACCGAGGGCATCGACCTTTCAAACGATAAGGTCGCAATGCAGCGTCTGCGAGAGGCGGCTGAGAAGGCGAAGATCGAGCTGTCCGGCGTGACCACCTCCAACATCAACCTGCCCTACATCACCGCCGACGCTACCGGCCCGAAGCACCTTGACGTGACCCTGAGCCGCGCGAAGTTCAACGAACTGACCCATCATCTGGTCGAGAAGACTATGGGCCCTGTAAAGCAGGCTCTCAGCGACTCCGGTCTCTCCGCAGGCGATATCTCCAAGGTTCTCATGGTCGGCGGCTCTTCCCGTATCCCCGCCGTTCAGGAGATGGTAAAGCAGCTCACCGGCAAGGAAGGCTTCAAGGGCATCAACCCCGACGAATGTGTCGCAATCGGCGCAGCGATCCAGGGCGGCGTTCTGGTCGGCGACGTCAAGGGCGTCCTGCTGCTGGACGTAACTCCGCTGTCCCTCGGCATCGAAACTCTGGGCGGCGTCTGCACCCGTCTTATAGAGCGCAACACCACCATCCCCACCAAGAAGAGCCAGATATTCTCCACCGCGGCCGACAATCAGACCGCAGTTGAAATAAACGTCCTGCAGGGCGAGCGAGAGATGGCGCAGTACAACAAGAGCCTCGGACGCTTCAATCTTGACGGCATCGCACCGGCCCGCCGCGGCGTTCCTCAGATCGAGGTCACCTTCGATATCGACGCAAACGGCATCGTAAACGTCTCCGCAAAGGATCTCGGCACCGGCAAGGAGCAGCATATCACCATCACCTCATCCACCAATATGTCCAAGGAGGATATCGATAAGGCCGTCAAGGAGGCCGAGATGTACGCCGCCGAGGACGCAAAGCGCAAGGAGGAGATCGACGTCCGCAACCAGGGCGACCAGATCGTGTATCAGACCGAGAAGACCCTCGAGGAGATGGGCGACAAGGTCGATCCCTCGATAAAGGGCGAGATCGAGGCAAAGCTCCAGGCTCTGAAGACCGCGCTCACCGGCACCGATACCGAGAGCATCAAGCAGGCCACAAAGGAGCTCACCGACGTGTTCGGAAAGCTCTATGAGGCGGCTCAGGCCGCGCAGGGCGCAGCGGGCTTCGACCCCAGCCAGCAGGCGCAGGGCGCCGGCGGCGACGGTCAGGAGTATTACGACGCAGACTACACCGTCGTTGACGACGACAACGACGGCAGCAAGTAATTATCAAGCGGGCACGCCGAAAGCGTGCCCGCAGACTGTCAAAAACTCATATTGAGGTATCCGTATGGCAGATAAACGAGATTATTATGAGGTCCTCGGCGTTCAGAAGGGCGCATCCGAGGACGAACTCAAAAAAGCATACAGAAAGCTTGCCAAGGAAAATCACCCCGATCTGCACCCCGGCGACAAGAACTGCGAGGCTCGCTTTAAGGAGATAAACGAGGCGTATGAGGTGCTCTCCGACCCGGATAAGCGCGCAAAGTACGACCAGTTCGGCCATGCGGCCTTTGACCCCAATCAGGGCTTCGGCGGAGGCGGTTTCGGGGGCTTCGGCGGTTTCGGAGATTTCGGCGGCTTTGGAGATATATTCGGAGATATATTCGGCTTCGGCGGAGGCGGCGGTAGAAATTCCAACGCTCCGCGAAAGGGTGATAATCTGCGGGCAAGCCTGAACATAAAATTCGAGGAGGCGGCGTTCGGCGTCAAAAAGGATGTCACAGTAACGCGCATCGAGCAGTGCCCCGACTGTAAAGGCACAGGCTGCGCGGAGGGAACCACCGCTGAGGTATGCCCCGACTGTAAGGGTACCGGCCAGGTCAAAACTACTCAGCGCACGCCCTTCGGCATGATGCAGTCCAACGTCCAGTGCTCCAAGTGCAAGGGGCGCGGCAAGATCATACACAGCCCCTGCAAGAGCTGCCGGGGCGTCGGAAGCATACGCCGCCAGCACAAGGTGAACATAAACGTGCCCGCCGGCATAGACGACGGACAGACGATCTCCCTGCGCGGCCAGGGCAACGCCGGCCTCAACGGCGGCCCCGCCGGCGATCTGCTCGTGACGATCCTTGTGCAGCCCCATGCGCGCTTCGAGCGCGAGGGTACGTCCATACTGCTCGATCAGGAGATCTCCTTTGCAAAAGCCGCGCTCGGCGCGGAGATCGAGGTTCCCACTTTGGACGGCAAGGTCAAGCTGACCATACCCGAGGGTACCCAGACCGGCACCATGTTCCGCCTGAAGGGCAAGGGAGTGCCGTATCTGCGCTCGACCGGCCGCGGCGATCAGTTCGTGACGGTGCGGGTAGCGGTGCCCAAGGGACTTAATTCCAGCCAAAAGGAAGCCCTGAAAACATTTGCCGAGACCCTCGGCGAGACTGTGGAGACCAAGGGCATTTTCGGAAAACGCAAGAAATAAGCTTAAGCGGCAGACATCACGTCTGCCGCTTTATTTTTGATTTTTATCCGGCGTTTATCAGCTCCATGAGCTCGCCCCACAGCTCAACGAGACGGAATTTTATCTCGTAACCCTCGGCCTCGGTTATGATGCCGCGCTCTTCATTGCCCATTGCGTCCATCGCCTTCTCCTGCTCGGCGGCGGAAAGACATAGCGGCGGGAATACGACGCACCACCAGTTTTGTCCCTCTCCCTCGCCGATTATCACCCGCAGAGACTGGTATTTTCCGGCGGGCAGGGTGAAGCTTTCATACTCGCGCGTGGGGTAGTATTCCTCGCTGAGATAGACTTGGATTTTCCGTCCTTCGGCGGACTTTTCCGCCGCCGCCTTGATGTTCGGCAGCTCGTTTTTTATAAGCCTTTGAGCTTCGTCGAAGCCGGTCAGTCCGTCGAGCTTCGGAGAAAGATACGAAAGGACGTCGTCGCGCACGCGCAGCTTGAGAGCCTGCTCGGCCTCACTGTCGGAGGCCGCGATAACGTGCAGGCGAACGAGCCCGCCGCTGATGGCCTGCTGCCGCCCCTCGGCCCATGTGCCGACGCACAGGGTGAGGCACAGCGCAAAAAGCAGCGCAAGCTCCCAGGTTTTAAGTTTATTTTCAGTCATGAGAAAACCGCCTTTACTATGTACTTGTACACAGTATCGGCGGTTTTAACTTTTTTTAAACATCAAGGCGCGGCATATTTTTTGCGAGAAAACAGCTTCTGTATTCCCTTTTCAGGCTGCTGACCGCCTTTTTAGCGGAGGACAGGTCGGTGAAAACTCCGAATACGGCAGAGCCGGTGCCGGTCATTATCGCTCCCAAGGCGCCGCAGTCGAGCATGCGGCTTTTTATGTGCGCGATCGTGGAATGCCGCCTGTCGGGCACGTCCTCAAACACGTTGTACATTCGCCGCGCAATCTGCGCAAGATCGCCCGCCGCAAGAGCCGCTTGGATGCCGGCGGTATCAGGATGGCAGCGCAGCTTCACCGCGTCAAGCTTTCTGAAAAAATCGGGGGTGGAGGTAGAAAACTCGGGCTTGCATATGGCGATATGACAGTCCGGCAGCGGCGGCAGGGGGCTTAATATCTCGCCTCTGCCGGAGGCAAGGCGGGTGCCGCCGGCGATGCAGAAGGCGACGTCCGAACCGATCTGAGCCGCCAGCGCCTCAAGCTGACCGCAGACCAAATTCTTTCCGGTGAGCCTGTTCAGCGCCCTGAGCACTGCGGCGGCGTCGCTGGAGCCGCCGGCCATGCCCGCGCCGACGGGTATGTGCTTTCGGATTTCTATCCGAACGCCGGCGCCCTCAAGACCACAGTGCGCGAAAAACAGCTTTGCGGCCTTCACGGCGAGATTGCGCTCATCGGATGGAACAAAGCGCAGATCGCAATCGGCGCGGCAGATACCGTCTCCGGTAAGCGTAAGGCAAAGCTCGTCGCAGAGAGTGACCGACTGCATTACCATCAGCATATCGTGGTATCCGTCGGGGCGTCTGCCCGTGACGTCAAGGGAGATATTTATTTTTGCATAGGCTTTTTCGCTGATACTTTTCATCGTTCAAACAGCATGGATATAAGCGCGACGCCGGAATTGACCTGCGGCCCCTGCGCTCCGCCCTCTTCGGTGTAGGGCCGGCCGCAGCCCGAGGTGCGGCGGCTGTCATAGATCATGTACGGCACGGGGTCGCCGTCGTGTCCGCGGGTGGAGGTGAGGGTCTTGTGGTCGGATAGGAACAGCAGGCGGTAATCCCAGCCGCGCTCGCGCATCGCCGCGTCCAGCGGACGGATCATGCGGGTATCCAGCCACTCGATGGCTTGAAGCTTGCCCTTAAGATCGCCGTTGTGGGTACACTCGTCGGGGGCTTCGACGTGAATGGCGGCAAAGTCGTGCTCGGTGAGGATATCCAGCGCCGCCTGAAGCTTGCTCTCATAATTGGTGTCAAGCTCGCCCGTCGCGCCCTCGGGGCACACAAAGTCCAGCCCCGTCAGGGCCGCTATGCCGTGGCAGAGCGGAACGGCGGAGACTACAACGCCGCCGTGGCCGTTTTCAGCCTTGAAGTCGGGCAGCTTTACCGCAGTGCCCTCAGCCCAGAACCAGACGCCGTTTGCCGGCATTTTACCCTCGGCGCGCAGCTTTTCATTCAGGGGATGGCGCTCGAGTATCTCGTTGGCCTTCTTCATCAGCTCGAGCAGTACCCCAGCGTTTGCGCAGCCCGAGGGGAGCAGGGGGCCTATCTTTTCGCCGAGATGGTCGTGCGGCGGTGCGAGCACGATGCCCTTTATGTCCGCCTGAGACTGCACGGCGATGTGACGGAAAGAGTGGCCTAGGTTCACGCTCATGCCGGCCTTTTCGGTGTAAGGCGCAAATTCCGGATCGGAAAACAGCGCGGTTACGATCTCGTCCGAGACTTTGCCGTCGATGGAGCCTGCCGAGTGGGAGAGAATGCGCTTTTCCTCAAAGGGCATATCGCCCTCCTCATAGGTCACCATGTTGCAGCGGTAGGCGACGTCGCCGGCGTTCAGCTTTATGCCGGTCGCCGCAGCCTCGAGGGGAGCTCTGCCGGTGTAGTAGAGCTTGGGGTCACAGCCGAATATGGACATTATCGCGGTATCGCTGCCGGCGGGCAGTCCATGGGGCACGTTCAGAACGCTGCCGACCTCGCCCTTGGCGGCAAGCTCGTCTATAAATGGCTTTTTCGCATACTGAAGCGGAGTGAATCCGCAGAGCTCGGGGACGGGATTATCCGCCATGCCGTCGCCGATTATGAGTATATATTTCATGTGTTCACATCCTTTTCTTTCAGATATTATAAAATATCAGACACGATTTGAAAAGCTTTAATATTGCATTTTCCTCCGCGATGTGAGAAAATATTCGCTGTTTAATGAAGTCGGAGGTCGTTATGAGCAGAAAAATACGCAAGAACGATGTAAACAGGTTTGCCAGATTTGCAAAGAAAAATCCCCTGCTTGCGCTGGCGATCGTCGTGATCGCCGCCGCGCTGCTCATCTGGCAGAGCGCGGCGGGAAGGGAAAATGCTGTCACCGTCCCGATGGACGGACTTTATGTGCATTACATAGACGTCGGGCAGGGTGACAGTGAGCTTGTATGCTGCGGCGGGGAGTATATGCTCATCGACGCCGGCGAGCCGAGCGCGTCGGATGCGGTGCTTGAATATCTCGACGGTCTCGGCATAGAGAAGCTCGATTACCTTGTCTGTACCCACGGCCATTCCGACCACTGCGGCGGTCTGGACGCCGTGGTGGAAGGCCTCGAGGTCGAGACGGTCTTTACCTCCCCATACGCGGGCGACGGCGCGTCATATGGGATATTCACCGACGCGGTCTACGCCGCCGGTCTTGAGCTGACCGTTCCAGAGCTTGGTGAGAGCTACAGACTCGGCGAGGCAAGCTTCTGCTTCATAGGACCGCTTGAGGACTACGACAATCTTAATGACGACAGCCTCGTCATGCGCCTCGAGTACGGAGAGACAAGCTTCATGTTCACGGGCGACATGACGGCGAAGGCCGAAAAGGATTTGATAAACGACGGCGCCGATGTGCGCTGCGATGTGCTGAAGGTCGGCCATCACGGCTCTTCGGGCTCAAGCTGCTATCAGTTTTTGTATGAAGCGCAGCCGAGCATAGGCGTTATCTCCTGCGAAAAGGGCAACAGCTACGGGCATCCTCATGAGGAGACCCTCAGCCGCCTTGAGGACGCGGACGTGACGGTCTTTCGCACCGACCTTGAGGGCAGCATAGTCATATTCAGCGACGGTATGAAGGTCGAAAGGAAAGCGGCATGACAAAGAGCAAAAACCATGTAAAAGCAATACTTGCCGCAATAGGCGTGTATACACTGTGGGGCTTCAGCTTCCTCGCCTCGAAGGTAGGTCAGGAGAGCGTCACGCCCTTTGTCCTGATGGCGTATCGCTTTGATATTGCGGTGCTCGTCCTGAGCATCCCCGTCATATTCGGCAGAGTGAGGCTCAAGCTCAGGGGTAAAAATATAAAGCCTCTGCTCCTGCTGGGAGCGATGGAGCCATGCATATATTTCATCGGCGAGCAGTACGGCCTGCGCTACACGAACTCCGCGTTTTCCGGCCTGATGATCGCCGTTATCCCTGTCGTTACGCTCATCATGGCGGCGGTGTTTCTGAAAGACAGGCCGAGCCGCGCCCAGTGGCTTTTCAGCCTGCTGTCGATAGCTGGCGTCATAGTCGTCACTCTGGAGGAAAACAGCGGCGGAGAGATACGGCTCATAGGCGTTATGTGCCTTGTGGCGGCGGTTATAACGGGCTCTGCCTACGGCGTGATAAGCCGCGGCATCTCCGATGAATTCACGGTCTATGAGCGCACATATTTCATGCAGGTCATGGGAGCGGTGTTTTACACGGTGCTTGCGCTGATCGAACAGCGGAGAAGCCTCGGCGCTATCGCGGCGCCGCTTGCAAACGGCGAATTTGTCCTCTCGATGCTGTATCTTTCGCTGGGCGCCTCCGTTCTGGGCTACAGCCTGTTTAACTACGCGGTGTCGAACGCGCCCATGGCAAACGTCATAAGCCTCTGCAATCTGACGACGGTGATCTCCGTCGCGGCGGGCATAGTGCTGCTCAGCGAGCCCTTTTCGCCCGTGTCGGTCATAGCGATGATCGCGGTACTCGTAGGCATCTGGGGCGTTCAGAAATTCCCGCCCAGAGAACAAAGCTGAAGAATATCCGCGCTGTGAGCGCATCAAGATATTGTGCGCCTTAATGCATTATGGTCATTCGCCGTTCCTCTTACGAGGCAGCCGGCAAATGTCTATTGTATCATTAATTCAGCAGCTTCATGACACAATGTTTGTATACAGGGTGTCTGCCGGAGGCAGCAGCGCTTGCGGCGGGAAGTGGAAGCCGAATCCGAATAAACCTACGGATAGCAGATATTTAGGTGAACCTGGTGAAATCAAAGTAACGGTAATGCCAAATGGGGAGTATATATAACCAAAATTGGGGGGGGCGACGGCAGAGCCGAAAAAGAGCGTCATGAAACAACGAACAAGCGCCCCGATAAACATTCCGATCCGCATGACCATATCATCGAGTCGAGTGAACCGGACGGTCATCCGGTACCGGGGCCGCCTATAAATTATTTTGGTATAGTTCCTGAATCCAAAAATTGCCGTGGAGGTCTGCAAATGAGCAAAACGCTTATCATTCCAAATGACGGAAGCCTATACTTTGATACTATAAGCGAGTTTAAACAAAGCATAAATTGGGGAGCCGAAATCGAATTTATATGGAATGACACGACATATGAGGCCATAAGGTATGGAACGAATAATAAAATAACGATCTATGAGGAGGATAAACCTGAAACAGAAAAGGTATGTGACACCGCCGATGATGCGCTTGAATACAGGGTTGGCGAGGACAGACTGCGCAATGTTATTACTAAGGTTACTGTCCTTAGCCGCACGATCTAAGTTATCATCAACAGCGAGCATCGAGCTTTTGAACAAAAATACGCAAGACCCCTGCCGGTACGGCAGGGGTCTTGCGTATTTTTCTTGATGTCTTTCCTTCATGGATAAGCGGGCTTGAAGCGCTCCTTCGCGGTGAATTCGCGTACCGTTATCTTTTCGACGCAGGTCGCCTCGATGACCTTGTCAGAGCAGCTCATGGAGTCAAAACCGCAGTGGCGGCATATAAGCTCAAGCCCCTTCACGGCCTCCTCGCCGCTGACCTCGCAGATCTCTCCCCAGCCGATAAAGCTCTTGTAATCAGCGGTCAGGCTGCCGTTGGGTTTGCCGACAAAGGCACGGCATACGTCGGCCTCGACGCATACATACGGCGCAGCTTTAGCCAGCTCGTGCCGTCGGCCCTCCCTTGCCCCGTGGACATAGAAGGTGAACACGCCGCCGTTTTCCTCAAAGCCGAAGGATAGCGGTACGATGTAGGGGACGTTTTCGTCGCAAAAGCCCAGACGTATGGTATCGCAGCTTTCTATTAGCGTACGGATGCTTTCCGGCTCCGTTATGGCGCGGTCATGCCGTCTCATCAAAACAAATACACCCTCATTTCGTACGGCCTTGTGGTAAAGCCGTTTGATATCACAAAATTATTCTCATAGTTTCCAAAGACCTGCTTGCCCTCGTCTAGATATATGCCCTCGGGGGCGTCGAAGCGCACGGCCTTTTCCGAGTAGGAGCAGACGACCAGCAGCTTTTTTCCGGCGAGGTTGCGCTCGTATGCAAAAAGCTCGCGGCTTTTGGGGATGTGCTCGACATAGTCGCCGTAAATGACAACGGGGTTATCGCGCCTGAATTGCAGCGCGTCGCGGTAGAAATTCAGCAGGCTGTCGGGATCGCCCTGCTGGCTTTCGACGTTGATGTCACGGTAATTGTCGTTGACGACAAACCACGGCGTGCCTTCGGTGAAGCCGGCGTTGGGCGCATCCGACCACTGCATGCAGGTTCGCGCATTGTCACGCGAGGCCTTCTGCGCAAGCTTCAGCACCTGATTTTTGCTCAGGCCGAGGCTCCTGCCGATGCGGGCGTTGTTCTTGGTCATGATATCCTTGTACTTATCGAGGCTGTCCAGCGGCGTGTTCAGCATGCCGATCTCCTGACCCTGATAGACGAAGGGCGTGCCGCGCTGGAACAGATAGCTTGCGGCGATGCTCTTGCCGCTTTCGACGCGGTATTTTTCGCTGCCGTAGCGGCTTATCACGCGCGGATGGTCGTGATTTTCCATGTAAAGGGCGTTCCAGCCCTTGCCGTACATCGCGTTCTGCCATTTTGTAAATGCCTTCTTTAGCTTAAGAAGATCAAAGGGTCTCTGGAGGAAGTCGGTGATGAAACAGTCGGCCTCCATGTGGGCAAAGTTTATCATCATGTCCAGCACCTTGTTTTTGCCCTCACGGACATAGCTCAGCGCGACGTCCGGCTCCATGCGCGGTCCCTCTCCCACGGTGAAGCAGTCGTAGAAATCCAGCACCTCGTGCTTGAATTCGGCAAGGTAATCGTGCACCTTGGGGAGATTGGTGTAGTACTGCATACCCGTCGCGGCGGGGAGCTTAACCTTTGCGCTGGGCAGGCCCTCGGCCTTGGAGATATAGGTTATGACGTCCTCGCGGAAGCCGTCGACGCCCATATCCAGCCAGAAGCGCATGATGTCCTTGACCTCCCCGCGCACCTTAGGATTGGCCATGTTGAGGTCGGGCTGCTTTTTGGAAAAGACATGGAGATACCACTCGTCGAGGTTTTTGTCATACTCCCACGCGCCGCCCTCAAAAAGACTGTCCCAGTTGTTGGGCGGGCGCTTCTTCCCCTTGCCCTTACGCCAGTAGTAGTAATCGTGATAGGGATTGTCACTGCCCTTTTTGCTCTCGATAAACCATGGATGCTCATCGGAGGTGTGGTTCACGACAAGATCCATGAATACCCGCAGACCGCGCTCATGCGCGCCGTCGAGCACCTTTTTGAAAATCTCCAGATCGCCGAAATCCGGATGGATGCTCTTGTAATCCGATATGTCGTAGCCATAGTCGGAGTTGGGGGAGGGATAAAGGGGCGAGAACCATATGCCGTCGACATTGAGCGAGGCGATGTAGTCCAGCTTTGACAAAACGCCCCACAGATCGCCGATACCGTCGCCGTTGCCGTCGCAGAACGAGCGGCACCAGATCTGATATACGGCCATTTCCTTGTACCAGCACTTTTTCTCCATAAACATCCTCCTGAGCGATGATTTTAAGCAAACGAGAGGCGAACCTCAATCGCCTGACGTCGGCTCTTTCCGGTGATTTTTTCTCTTTTCGCCTTGATGGGTGTCAGCCCATCTGCATCTCAAAAAGAAAAAATATCTCGGAAATTTCTCACCGTCAGGTGCTTCGCGGTTTTTTTGAGCTGATTTTTGCTCAGGAAAGAAAAAGCCTGCGGGTAATACTTTCGTATTTTCAAGGGCTTTGACGCGGCATGGGCATAAATCAGCCCGATAAAACCGTTTGTGTCCGCCTCTCGTTTGCTTAACTAATTTTATCACAAGAATCAAGGCGCTGCAACGAAAACAATAATATGCATGAAAAAATTACCGTGATGCTCATCACGGTAATTTTGCGCTTCTATACTTCCTCGGAAGGCTCTCTTGACAGGCCAACGCCCACGGCGGCGCACACCGCGGCGGCGAAGGCAAGGGTGTCCGCATCGCCGAACACGAGGGAAGCGGCGACGCTGACAACGCCCAAAATAACGGCTGCCCAGCTAAGCTTGATCGCCGCCGGCAAATTCTTTTTGCTGAGCAGGAGCAGCGCCGCGGCGGCCGCGGCGACAGCGAGCAGATGCCCCGCATAAGTCAGGATATATGAGATAAGGCTCCTGAGGTGCTCGCCGCGCAATTGCGCTTCATGCGCACCTGCGGAGCTGAGCAGTGCCGCAGTATCGTCCTGCGCGTTGCCGTAGCCCTCGTCGATGAGCTTGTCTCTTGTGCGGCTGACCTTTTCCTGAATGTCCTCGTATACGGAAAGCTCCTCGGCCTTGGCGTCAAGGGCGGACTTTTTCTTTTCTAAGGCTGCCTCGGCCTCGCCGACTGCCTTGCCGTCGGCATCGAGCCTCTCGGGACCTCCTGCGATGCTGCTGCCCATGGACTCTACCTGCGCTTTCGCGGCTGCTATCTGGGCCTGCGCGGCTTCGAGCCCGGCTTCGCCCTTCATAAGCTGGGCGTATGCCTCGTCAAGCTTTGCCTTTCCCTCGGCGAGTTTCTTCTCCCCCTCGGGGATAAGAGCCTGCGCAGTTTCGATGCCCGCCTTCATCTGAGCGATGGATTCATCGCTGAGCCCGACGCCCGCCTGGGCGCTCACAGCGTCAAGCGCCTGCTCATGACTCATGCCGCTGGCCTCGAGCCCCTCAAGGGCGTTAAGGATATACTCATACATGACGACGCCTTTTTCATATTCCTGCTTCTGCTTCTGAAATTCGGCGACGCCTGCGTCGTAGGCCGCCTTTCCCTCATTATAGGCCGCCCAGCCGGCCTCAAGCTGGCTTTTGCCCTCGCTCAAGGCGCTTCCGGCGCTTCCGCTCAGGGCGCTTTTGCCCACGCTGTATGCTATGAGCTGCCGGTTATATTCAAGAACATCCTCGTTATATTTTCGGTCGGCGGCCTCATATTCGCCGTACTCGGCTTCGTAGGCAGCGTATTCCGCGTCGTAGGCGGCCTTGGCATTTTCGTACTCTGCCTTGCCCTCGGCAAGCTTGGCGTCGTTTGCTCCCAGTCCGTTCAGCTCGTCACGAAAATCCGCGTATGCGGCGCTTGATTCCCTGACGGCGCCCATATTGTCCATGATGCCCGTAACGCCGGTCAGAAAAGCGACTATGAGAAGAACCACGGCGGCTGTAAGGGCAGTTATCCTCCACTGATTTTTAGAGATCATACTCTCACCTTTTAACTGAAAGATTAATAATTAATTATATTACAACCGACTTATTAACTCAATATGAATTTGTCGAAAAAAAATTACCGGCACAGCGATAAAAATGTAGTAATATTGTAACTTGTGTGATAAAATAAATTAAATGAAAACCTGAAACGACATCTTATTCACAGACAAGGAAGCTAAAATATATGGATACGGAAAAACTCAAAGGCTACGCGGAGCTTATCGTCCGCGTCGGCGTGAACATACAGGAAGGGCAGGAGGTCGTTATCTCCGCCGAGCTTGACCAGCCGGAATTTGTCGAGCGGGTGGTCGAGGAATGCTATAAGGAGGGAGCCGCCGAGGTCAGGGTCGAGTGGACCCACCAGCCGCTGAAGCTCCTGCACGTTCAGTATCAGAGCCTTGAGCGTCTCGGCTCCATCGTCGATTGGGAGAAGCAGCGCCTGCTGCACAGAGCGGATACTCTGCCGGCCATGATCTACTTAGAGTCTGCCGACCCCGCGGGGCTCGATACGCTCGATCAGGAGAAGTGGGGCAAAAGCGTGCAGATGCGCTGGGGCGTCATAAAACCTATCCGCGACTCCATGGAGAACAAATATCAGTGGTGTATCGCCGCCGTGCCCGGGAAAAAGTGGGCGAAAAAAATCTTCCCCGAGCTGCCGGAGGACGAAGCGGTCGAGAAGCTGTGGGAGGCGATACTTTATACCTCCCGCGCAGATGGCGACGGCGTTGCGGCATGGCGCAGGCATAACGCGGATCTCAAGAGCCGCTGCGAGTATCTCAACGCGCTCGGGCTGCGCCGCCTGCATTATAAAGCCTCAAACGGCACCGACTTTACCGTCGGTCTCATTCCCGAGGCGCAGTTTCTGGCCGGCGCGGAGACTACTCTCGGCACAGGCGTGGTGTTTAACCCCAATATCCCAAGCGAGGAGGTATTCACAAGCCCCATGAAGGGCGACGCCGAGGGCATCGTTTATTCGACAAGACCTCTGTCCTTCCGAGGCACCATGATCGAAAACTTCAGCGTCTGCTTTAAAAACGGCAGGGTGTGCGAGGTCCACGCCGAAAAGGGCGAGGAAGCGCTCAAGACCATGGTGAGCATGGATGAGGGAGCCGGAATGCTCGGCGAGTGCGCCCTTGTACCCTATGACAGCCCGATCCGCAGCAGCGGGATAATGTTTTACAACACTCTGTTTGACGAAAACGCCGCCTGCCATCTTGCGCTGGGCGACGGCTTTGCAAACTGTATCAGGGACTATGACAAATACACCTTTGAGCAATGCCGCGAGATGGGCATAAATATGTCCATGATACACGAGGATTTCATGATCGGCTCGAAGGATCTGGACATCACCGGCATTACCGAAAACGGCGAGACCGTGCAGATATTTAGAAACGGCAATTGGGCGTTCTGAGATAAGGAATGAGGATATGAAAGAGGATACGAAAAGAAAAAAGCTCAGGTACTCGGTGAGCAGAAGGAATATTTTCGTGAAGCTGTCGGCGTTTTTGATGCTGCTTTCCATGATTTGCAGGCTTCTCGGCTACTGGGGCTTCTGGGCGAACAAGCCTACCGACTTCGTGCTGACGCAGATACTGCTGCCCATACTCTGCAACCTGCTGTTCGCAGTGGTTGTATTATACATGGGCGAGCGCTTCTTCACCCTGAGCGTTATACCGGTGGTGATGGGCGTTGTGTTTTTCATAATAAAGGCGCTGGGCTTTGACAGCGTCATACATATGATACTCTGCATCTGTCTGTATCTTGCCGTCGCCCTTATCTACACTGCGACGGTGTTCGGCGTGATACGCACGAAATGGCTGCTGGCGCCGCTCTTTGGGCTGCCGCTGCTGTACCACATTTTTGTTGAGGACAGAAATACGCTGCTTGCCAACGAAAACGCCATGAGCCTCGGCGATTGGCTTCCGGAGATCTCGGTGCTGTGCGTTATGACGGCGTTGCTTTTCATATGCTTTGCTATGAAAAAACGCGATCTTGCCGCTGAGAGAGCCAGCTCCGACGAGCAGCAAACGATAGATATCCTTATAAAAAACGAAGAGCCCGCAGAGGCCACGCCCGAGGGCGCTAAGACCACAGGAGAGTCTGAGAAGCATGAGTGATATTAAGGAAAACAAGCTCGGCGGGAATGAGACCGTCGTTATAAAAAAGGACGATATCGAAGAACAGCTGCGCAGAAGCTCGGAGGAGAGCACCGTGCTCGAAAGCACCTCCGGCGCGTTCCAGAGCATCTTTGATCCCGAGCTGGAGGCGATCCTGCGCGAAACGGAGGGCTACGAGGCCGAGCCCGAGCGCGAGTCAGAAGCTGAGCCTGAGCCCGAGCCGCACGGTGTAAGCTCCAATGCGCAGCGCGTTATCGAGCAGCGGGCGGAGGAGCAGGATCACCGCCGGAAAAAGAAACTCATGATCATATGCATTGCGGTCGTTGCGGCTCTGGCCGCGCTGCTGGTGCTCATACTCGCGCTCAAAAGCGGCGGAGAGGCTAGGGAATACCGTGAAGCCTATGAAAAGGCGCAGATGTATTACTATGACGGTGAGTATGACAAAGCCCTTGAGAAGCTGCGCGAGGCCATGGCCATCGATAAGACAGACGAGTGCCTGCTGCTCATGAGCCAGTGCTACGAGGCAAAGTACGACTATGTCAACGCCATTGCTATACTTGAAAGCTCAAACTCAGACAGCGAAAGCATAAAAAAGCGCATCGAGATGCTGAAAAAGGCTAAGGAGGAGTATGACAGCGGCAAGGTCGTGCTGATCTGCGGCAAGCAGTACGATGTTGAGACGACGGTGCTCGACCTGTCCGGCAAGGGCGCAAGAAGCGGCAGGCTTGCCGATGTTGGTAAGCTCACGGAACTCACGAGCCTTAAGCTCGCCGATAACAAGATCACGACGCTTGATTTCCTCGAACCTCTTGAAAAGCTCGTTTCGCTCGATCTGAGCAATAACGATATCACAGATATAAGCTCCCTCGCGGGGCTCAGGAGCCTGAGGACGCTGCACCTTGACGGCAACGATATCAAGGACTTTACCCCTCTGTACGGCCTGAATAAGCTGACGATGCTGACCATCAGCGATATCGAGATAAAGGAAAGCCAGCTCAAGGAGCTCAAGGAAAGGCTCCCTGGCTGCGTTATCTACAGCGACGAGGCCAAGGAGGACGTCGTTGATATCACCCTCGGCGGCAAGACCTTCAAAAGCAATGTAACGGAGCTTGACCTCTCCGGCAGCGGAGTGAGCGATATCTCGCGCCTGTCCGTGTGCACGAAGCTCACGAAACTCGATCTTTCGGGCAACAGCATAAACGATATAAGCCCGCTTGTGGACATCCCCGGACTTGTGGAGCTTGATCTTTCGGATAACAGCATAAGCGATATAAGCCCGCTTGTAAGTATGACAGGGCTCACGAAGCTTGATCTTTCAAATAACAACATAAAGTCTGTGGCAGCCATCAAGGAGCTGACAAAGCTCACCGAGTTGAACATAAGCGGAAACAAGCTCGGCAGCTTTTCCGCAGTCGGCAAGCTCACCGCGCTCAAGACCCTCAGCCTGAACGACACAGGTCTCAAGGATTCCGATCTGAGCAGCCTCTATACTTTGAAAAATCTGAAAAAGCTCAATATTGAGGATAACAGCGCCTTGACGGAGAACGGCGTGTCCGCACTGCAAAAGAAGCTCTCCGGCTGTACGATCAGCCATTCGGAGCTTGTAAAGTCCATAGAACTCGGCGGTAAATCCTTCCCGTCCGACTCCGAGACCGTGGAGGCGACGGGGCTGGGTCTGACCGATATCTCCAAGGCGGCGGGATTCACGAATGTAAAGCACATGGATCTGAGCAAAAACAATATAAGCAGCGTGTCCGCGCTTTCTTCGCTTACGAGCCTTGAATCCCTTGATCTTTCCGGTAATAAGATCAGCGATGTTTCCGCGCTTCATTCGCTTACTAATCTCAGGCAGCTCTGGCTCGGCGGCAATAACCTGAGCACTGAGCGGATCGAGGCTCTGCGCGAGGCTCTGCCGGATTGCTATATAAGTGTTGAATAAAAATTTGCAAACAAATTTTGAATTTTAAGGCGGTTTACACAAAAACTATTTCCCTACGCTGCGTTATGTGCTATAATTAATCCATAACCTGCAAAGGCAGAAAGGAGCTGACAAAAATGAAGTTCACTTTTACCGAAAAGAAGATGGGTACTTCCGAAGATCTGAGAGCGTACACCGAGCGCAAGGTCGGCAAGCTTGACCGCTTCTTTAAGAGCGAGAGCAGCGCCTCCGTCACCTTCAGCATGGAGCGCGGCAGATTTTTGGCTGAGATCACAGTCTCCAACAACGGCCTGTATTACAGGGCAAGCGAACTTACAAACGACATGTACGCCTCCGTCGATTCCGGCGTTGCCGCCATCGAGCGCCAGATCCGGAAGAACAAGACCCGTCTTGAAAAACGACTGAGGGAAGGAGCTCTGGAGCGTGAGGCCAAACCCTCCTATGCGCCTGCTGAGGAGGATGACGAGGATGAGGAATTCAAGATCGTCCGCAGCAAGCGATTCTCCATTAAGCCCATGTCGCCGGAAGAGGCTATCCTCCAGATGAACCTTCTTGAGCATGAATTCTTTGTGTTCAGAAACGACAAGGCCGACGGCGCGATCTCAGTAGTTTATCGCCGCAAAAACGGCGGCTACGGTCTGATCTGCGACGATACCGAGGAATAGAATATTCACTGCCCCACCTTTTGGTGGGGCAATTTTGAGGAATTATGATATGAATTATACGGAAGTTACGATCGAATGCGCGCAGGAGGATATAGATACTGTCTGCGACCGGCTGACCGCCATGGGCTGCGGCGGCTTCGTCGTTGAAAACGAGGCGGATTTCGAGGATTTCCTGGAGAATAACCGCCGCTACTGGGACTATGTTGACGAGACACTGAGGCAAAGCTATGCCGGTCTGTCGAGGGTAAAATGCTACCTCGAGGATGATGAGGACGGGCAAAAAATGCTGGCGTTGCTCAGGGCTCAGTTTGACGTGAACACCAAGACCGTGTGCGACAGCGATTGGGAAAACAACTGGAAGGAATTTTACAAGCCGCTTGAGATAGGCGAGCGCTTCCTTGTCGTTCCCGAGTGGGAGGAGGCGTCGGCCGAGGGCAGGATAAATCTCCGCCTCGACCCGGGACTCATGTTCGGCACCGGCAGCCATGCGACTACGCGTATGTGCCTTGCCGCTCTTGAAAAATACGCGGGAGCGGGCAAGCGAGTGCTGGACCTTGGCTGCGGCAGCGGCATACTCGGTATCGGCGCGCTGTTGCTCGGGAGCGACAGCTGCGCCGGCTGCGATATTGACCCCAAAGCGCCGGATATAGTCATGGAAAATGCAGCGCTAAACGGCATGGGCGGGGACAGGATGCGCGTTCTCGCCGGTGATGTGATCGGGGACAAAACGCTGAGGAAAAACCTCGGCGGCGCTTATGATATCGTGCTTGCAAACATCGTTTCCGATGTTATAATACCGCTTGCACCCCATGCCCGCGGCTTCATGGCCGAGAACGCCGTGTTCATCACCTCCGGCATCATAGACGGCAGAGAGGCTGAGGTTGAGGCAGCTCTGAAAAGCGCGGGTTTTGAGATAGCTGCGCATTATCACGAGGAGGAATGGCACTGCTTTGAGTGCAAATAGTGCAAATGATAAAGAAAAGGCCGCGCCGCTTTATACCCACAGGTATAAAGCGGCGCGGCTTTGTCACATTACGCCCAGATCGAGCTGTCCTTGCCCGAGCCGAGCTCAAAATGATATTTCACGATGCCCAGATCCATCTTGGCGTAAGCGCCCAGGCCGGCCTTGGCCGAAACCTCTTCGCCCATGCAGGTCAGGGTGAATTTTTGCTGGTTGACAGCGGTGGGCGCAAGCAGCGCAGCTTTGACTCCCGCCCTGAACCAATCGGGCGAGTCGCCGCTGAGATTGCTGACAGCTTCTGCGGACTTTGACTTGTGCGCCGTGCCCTGCGTCTGACCGTAGCCGAGCGCGATGACGACCGTGAGCTTTTCGCCGGCGTTTATCTGGAACACACCGGGTATCTTTTTGTATGTCATAGCCACCCAGCAGGTGTTCAGCCCAAGCTGCTGAGCTTTTAGCACGAGCCTCTCGCCGTAATATCCGCACAACTCGTCGAGCCTGTCGCTTTTTTTGCCGATAAGCGCAATGTAATTGCTCACGCCGCTGAAAGAGCCGTAATGAGCTATGAAGCCGCCGAAGGCCTTCGGCTCGTCGGTCACGAGCTGGATGTGCAGGCCTCCCAGCGCGTTGCAGGAGTCTATCTCGGCCTGAAGTGCGCTCAGAGCGTCCGCGTCAATGGGAATGCCCTTGTATTGACGCACACTGTGCCGGTTTTTCATTGCTTCCATTAATTCCATGTGTTTTCCTCCGATCTTACAGCTTATTCCCACAGGCTGGCGGGGTAGATGCCTCTTGCCTTCATGCCGGCTATGGCGGCCTTCACGCTGCCGAGATCCTCGCGGTAGGTCATTCCGTACCAGGTCTCATTGCAGTTGAGGATCTTAACGCTCGCCGAGCCCTCCTCAAGCTGCTCGTTTGCAACGAAGGGCAGAAAATATTCGCACTTGAGCGGATTTTCAGCCAGTCCCCTGTTGAGAAAAGCGGGGAACCTTACATTGAGCTCCTCCAGCATCCGGGGCGAGAAGCCCCAGAAATTCATCGACACCGTAACGTCGCCGGGCAGGGGGATAAAGCTATCCCCATCCTCCGTGTAGGCAGCGTTCTCGCCTCGCTTTTCAATGTGGGTAAGTTCGGTGATGCTCTTGAGGAAACCATTTTCTATCTCGCATACGCCGCGGGCGACGTGGCCGTTCTCGGTCACAGTGTTGCGCAGCTTATAGCCCACCATCGCGTACTCCGAGGCGGGTCTATCCTCCTTGAGAAATGCATACATCGCCTCATACGCGCCCGCGCCGTAGAAATCGTCGGCGTTTATGACCGCGAAGGGACCGTCGACCGCGCCGCGGCAGCACAGCACCGCGTGACCCGTGCCCCAGGGCTTTTCGCGCCCCGCTGGAACGCGGTAGCCCTCGGGCAGCCTGTCAAGCTGCTGATACACATACTGCACGTCAAAATATTTCTCCATGCGCCGCCCCACGGCGGCCTTGAAGCTCTCCTCAATCTCGTGCTTTATAATGAAAGCGATCCTCTTAAAGCCGGCTCTGCGCGCGTCGAACAGCGAAAAATCAATGATGGCATGGCCTGTTTTGTCAACGGAGGTGATCTGCTTAAGCCCTCCGAAGCGGCTGCCCATGCCGGCAGCCATTATCACAAGCGTCGGTTCTGCCATGGCTTATCCCTTCGCGCCGAGGTCAAGCTCGTTTATACCCATGCCTACGGATATCGTGCGTATGGCCTCGAAGGTCTTGGCCCGCGCGATCTCAAGCCCGGCGTTCATCGCCTCGTCGGAAAACTCCCTGATGTCGTCGGGAAGCTTGACGATGGTCTCGGTGGTGATGTCAAACATAAAGTGCTTTTCCTCGGGGTCGGATATCTTGATGCTCAAATACAGAATGGCAAAGCCGTTCCACTCGTCGGGAATCTTCGCGGAGACCTTGCCGGTCTGGGTGAGGCTGAGCTCCGAGCTCATGCCGGTGTCCAGCATGCTGCTGAGATTAACGGTTTTAAAATCAACAAATTCCACTTTCATCATTCCACCTCTCACATGGTTCTTTTTTTGCCGACGAAGAACGCGGCCATAAGTCCGGGGCCGCAGTTCGAGCCGATGGTCGTGCCGATGTACGTGTAAAACACGTCGCGGAAGCCGAAGAGCTCCTTTATCTCCCGACCGAAGGCCTCGGCCTCCTCGGGGATATCAGAGTGGCATATGTAAAGGGTCTGATCCTCGGGCTCCGGGCAAAGCTCACGAATAATGCTGTGTATGCGCTCAATGGTATGCTTTTTGCCGCGCTCCTTTGCCTGGACGATGAGGTGTCCCTCAAGGTCGAGATTAAGGATGGGCCATATATTCAGCGCCTTGGCGACGACCATGCCCGTTCGGCTGACCCTGCCGCTACGGTAGAGATAGGTCAGGTCGCCGGTGGTGTAATAGGTGTTTATATGGCTTTTGATCTCCTCGAGCTTATTTGCGCACTCGTCTATGCCGCAGCCTGAGTCCCGCATATCGGCGGCCATGATGGCGAGCATACCGTAGCCCACGGAGGCGAGGGTGGAGTCAATGACGCGTATCTGCGCCTCGGGATGCTCCGCCGTGATGAGCTCGGCAGCCTGCACGGCGCTCGCCCATGTTCCGGATATGCCGCTGCCCAGCGAAATATGCAGGATCGGCTTTTGCCGCTCGAGCAGAGGCGTCCAGAACTCTATGAAATTATAGGGCGTGACCTGACTTGTCTTGGTAAGAGCCCCGTTTCTCATTTTATCATAGAAAATCTTCAGATCTGCGGGATTCATAGTGTCGTTATGATCTTCGCCGTCAATGGTGTAGCTCATGGAGACGGGGATTATTTCTCTGCTGCGGCAAAAATCCAAAGAAAGGTCGCAGCCGGAATCGGTGCATACAATGAACTTTTCCAAGGGAAAACTCACTTCCTTAGTAATAGTATAGGAATCATTTTACTCTACGGCGGCGGATTTTACAAGAATGAATTAAAAGAACCGGCGTCAAAAGACGCCGGTCGTGGAAACTGAGTTTTATGCCGCTGCCCTGCTTTTCAGCTCGGATACAGTGAAGGTGACCGCGACAAGCGTGAGGACTATCATTGCGGACATCTGCAGTGGGTGATCACTTAAGCTGCGGATCACGCCGAGTATCAGGGCGGATGCCATGCACAGCAGCATGACGCCCGATATGATGCTCACACGGCGGCCCTTGGAGGCCATGACGACCGCGATTATGCCCATGAGCGCGGCGAGCATCGCAAGACCTATGTAGACCGACCTTGTCACAAGATCCTCGGTCGTCTCGGCGGTGGATTCGTCGACCACAAGGTAGCCCGCGTCGAGAGCGTCCATGCCCTCGCCGTTGACCTTGGCCGCGATCTTCTCATTCTTCATGAGCACAGCGTAGCCAGCGTCGACCTGAGCCTGTCCGTCCTCGAAGGTCTCAAGCTCCTTTTTGCCGTCGGCAAGCTGCTTTTCGGCGTCGGTGAGCTGAGCCGCGGCGTCTATGAGCTTCTGCCGTCCGTCGGCTATCTCGCGCTCTGCCGCACTGAGCTTTTTCTCGCCGGCGGCTATCTCCTTGGCGGCCGCATCGAGCTTTGCCTTTCCGGCTTCGAGCTGCTTTGCGGCGTCGGCAAGGCTTGCCTCCACCTGAGCGGCGACCTGCTGCTTAACGCCGGCATGCACCTGCTCCGTAACAAGAGCTCTTATCTGTGCCATAGCTTCGGGATTAGCCTCGATCTGAGCCTTGACAGCGTCGTAGTATCCGCCGTATACTGTCTCCCTTATCTGCGCCTCCGCCGCCTCAAGCTGCTCGGCGGTGGCCTCCGGATTTGCTGCCTTGAACGCCTCTATCTGCTGCTGGATCTGAGGCTCAAGCTGCTGCTTTACCGCAGCGTCCACGCCCTGCGGCATGTTCTGCTCGATCAGCGCGTTCACACTGTCGGCATTCGCGGCGATGTAATCGGCGGTGTTCTTGTCAATGAGAGCTTCCTTGTTGGCGAGAGAGTACTCATAGGTGGCGAGCTTTTCTTTGTACTCCTTCATTCCGGCGTCGTACTCGGCTTTTCCGGCGATGAGCGTATTCTTGCCGTCGTTATACTCGTTTATACCCGCCGTCAGATCGCTCTGACCCTTGGCATAATCGCTCTTGCCCTGCTCGTAAGCGGCGGTCCCCTCGTCATAGGCGAGCTTACCGTCCTCATAAGCCTGGAGGTTCGCTTCAAGCTTTTCGACGCCTGCTTTTAGCGTGTCAAGGTTCTCGAGCGTTTCAGCCTTTTCCTTTTCGCCGTCGTTTTTCTCCTGCAGGACGTCTTTTATTCCGAAGACTCCCGCAACGAGCATAAACAGGCAGGCCAAAACCATTATGACACTTACGATCTTTCGTGACATATGCATCCTCCTTGTTCTGTTTTCGGCTGAAATTATACAACCCTTGTGTTTTAGTATAGTTTATAAAGCGGCAAATAGCAAGAACTGATCGTTAATACTAAAATAAACTGAGACTTTTTGTTGAACATTGACGGAAGCAGCCCTTGGATTTTATATAATATGTCGAGTAATTTTTTGCTGTTTATGCCTTTCCGATCACAGTTTCGGGAGACTTTTCCGCAATCAGGCTGAGGATAGCGTCGATATCCTCCTTCTCCATACGCATTTCCGCAAGCTCCCTGCCGGCGGAGACGAGTACAAGGTAGCAGTCGGCAAAGCATGCCGTGCCGCAGCACATCTTGCCTGTGGCTTCGCGCACGCGCATAAATGCCCGTTCAAGCTCTCCGTAAGAAAGAGCTGTGATTTTCAGGCCGGATCTGAAATATATGGCCTCCTGACCGACCTTCAGCCTTCCGATCCTGAACGCGTTTTCATAATCGTTCATATCCTTCACCTCACAATATGGTAATACTGCGTCCGCTGGAGCTGATTATACCCTCTTCACGCATGAGACGAAGCTCGCGCATGAGGCTCGTTCTGTCGACGCAGAGATAGTTTGCAAGCTGAGAAAGGCTCAGCTCCGTCTCAAAGCTCCTGCTGCCTGTTTTCTCCTCGAGGTATTCAAAGTAGCTTATCAGCTTCTGGCGCACGGTCTTTTTACTTATCATATTGATGCGCAGAGCAAGCATCTGAGCTTTCTTCGCGGAGAGGTGGAACAGATTTTTATTTATCATAGTGTGGTGCTCACAGGCGTTTGAGCAGCGCCCGTAAATGGAGCTCATTTTGATGAACATGACCGAGCAGTCGGCGTCGGCCTCAGCGACATAGCCGAGTCCGCTGAACGGCAGGGCAAAGACCTCGCCGAATATATCGTTCGGTCCGTAGTTCTCCAGCAGAGTATATTCTCCCTCGCTGTCTACGCAGTAAAGATGAGCCTTGCCGGTGAGCAGCACACAGAGGTATTTGATCTCCTGCTCGTAAACAAGAATGGTGTCGCCCTTTCTGAACCTGCGCAGCTCCGGAGAAAAGCAGTTCATCATGGCGTCTACGCTGGCGCAGCTCACATCCTTGAAAAGCTCGACGTTATGTAGATCCATATTTTTCCTCCCGTAAATATTTTCCGGTATTTTTGATAATTATATCATATTCGTGTGGTGTATGCCACAGTTGTTTTGAAGAAAATTAGGTATTATATATAATTGTAAAATCATGATACAAATCAGGAGGTTTGCTATGTACTGCACACGCAATGTGACCGCCGATCTTGTCTGGGTCGGAGCAGACGACCGCCGGCTGGCCTGCTTTGAGGGCGTATACGGCGTTCCCGACGGGGTTTCCTACAACTCTTATCTTCTCCGCGATGAGAAAACCGTTTTGTTTGACACTGTTGACAAGGCAGTAAGCCGCACGTTTTTTGAAAATGTCGCCCACGAACTTCAGGGAAGAAAGCTCGACTACCTAGTCGTCTCTCATATGGAGCCCGACCATGCCGCGACTATCGAGGAGCTGACGCTGAGATATCCCGAGCTATGCATCGTCTGCAACGACAAGATTAAGACCATGCTGGGTCAGTTCTTCACCCTGTCCGATAAGCTCAATTATCATATCGTCAAAGAGGGCGATACGCTGAGCACCGGCCGTCATGAGTTCACATTCGTCATGGCGCCCATGGTGCACTGGCCCGAGGTAATGATGACCTATGACACGACCGATAAGATCCTCTTCTCAGCCGACGCTTTCGGCACTTTCGGCGCGCTCAACGGACATCTGTTCAACGACGAGGTCGATTTCTTTGCCGACTACGTTGACGAGGCCCGCCGCTACTATACCAATATTGTCGGTAAATACGGCGCGCAGGTGCAGGCGGTGCTCAAAAAGGCCGCCGGCCTGGAGCTTAATTATGTCTGCCCTCTCCATGGCTTTGTGTGGCGCAGCCACTTCGGCGATTTCCTCGAGAAGTACCTGATGTGGAGCTCCTACACTCCCGAGGAGAAGGGCGTCATGATCGCCTACGCCTCCGTTTACGGACATACCGAGAATACCGTGAACATACTCGCCTGCAAGCTCGCCGAGCGCGGCATAAAGGTCAAGGTGTTCGACACCTCCGTCACCCCTGCCTCGTACATACTCTCCACAGCCTTCCGTTACAGCCATCTGGTGCTGGCCTCCACGACCTATAACGCCGGTATATTCGTGACGATGGAAAATCTCATCCACGATATCGTCAACCACAATCTCCAGGGCAGAAAGATTGCCCTGCTCGAAAACGGCTCATGGGCGGCAGCCTCCGGCAAGCTCATGAAGGAAGCGCTCTCGAAGCTGCGCGGCACCGAGTTCATCGGAGATACCGTGTCTCTCAAGTCCGACGTCACCGAGCCTCAGCTCGCCGAACTTGACGCGCTTGCCGATGCCATCTCCGCCGATATCAGCCCCGCAGTCACTGTGACGGCGGCCGAGCCCGTTGAGGCCGGCGCTCTGGACGTTGACAACAAGGCCTTCAATAAGTTCAGCTACGGCGTTGAGGTCCTCACCACCCGCGTCTACGGCAAGGACTACGGCTGCATCATAAACACCGCCGGCCAGGTAGCCTCCTGCGACCCCAAGAAGATAACGATATCCGTCATCAAGAAGAACAACACCTGCGATATGGTAGCAAAGGCGGGCCGGTTCAATATCTCTATCCTCACCGAGGAAACACCCTACAGTCTGTTCCAGCACTTCGGCTTCCAGTCCGGACGCGACGTCGACAAGTTCGCCGAGTTCACGGATATCGACCGTATGTCGAACGGCATCCCCTATGTCACCAAGTATACAAACGCAGTCCTCTCCTGCGAGGTCATCGACGTAAAGGACGTCGAGACTCAGATGCTTTACATCGCAAACGTTGTCGAGGCAAAGGTGCTGTCCGAGGATAAGAGCTGCACCTACGCCTACTATCACGCACATATCAAGCCCAAGAAGAATCCCGCTCCCGCTCAGGGCGAGGGCTATGTCTGCAAGGTCTGCGGCTACTTCCACGAGGGAAGCGAGCTGCCCGCGGACTTCGTGTGCCCGCTGTGCAAGCACGGTCCCGAGGACTTCGAGCACGTTGTCCCCGTCGTCAAAGAGAAGGTCAAGGGTTATATCTGCACCGTATGCGGCCATTTCGAGCCCTGCGAGGGCGAGCTGCCTGCGGATTACACCTGCCCGCTGTGCCACCACGGTCCCGAGGACTTCGAGCCCGCCGAGCAGTAAAGTCATTACTTATCAAAAAGCCCTGCCGAGAGGCAGGGCTTAATTTGTCTCCTTAATATTAAGCGCAGGGCATTTCAAGGCCGACCCGGTAAAGCATAAGCAGGTCAAGCGCTGTTTTATGCATAAAAGTAGAATAATGACAACGACTTTTGGCAGGTTTGTTGAAAATATATATACCGAATCTGCAAAATAATTGAATAATTATTCATTTTTGTTGTTGACATATGCATTTTAAAGGGCTATAATATGCATCGTAGTAAATAAGCTTTCTCGAACAAGAAAGGAAAGAATGATATGTTTAAGAAACTGCTGGCTTCCGTTTTATCGGTTGCAATGATTTCGGCGTTGCTGGTAAGTAATGCTTTTGCCTGCACCATGATCTATGTAGGATCCGACTTTACCGACGACGGATCGACCTACCTTGCGCGAAGCGAGGATTATTCTAACAGCTATAACAAGATAGCTTATGTTAATTCTCATGCCAAATACGCTGAAGGCAGTGTTTATGAAGGCTGCTACGGCTTCACTCACACCTTCACGCATGACAGCTATGCTTACACTGCAACTGCCGACGATTTCCTCAGCGGCGTGTGCCCCGACTGTGGCCAGAGCCACGCGCACACCCCCATGGAGGAAAACGGCACTAACGAAAAAGGCGTGTCCGTTTCCGCGATGGTCACCCTGAGCTGGAAAGGAAGCAGCTACTTCAAGACTGTTGATCCGATGATCGACAACGGAATGTGCGAGAGCGATATGGCCACCATCCTCCTCAGCGAGGCGTCTACCGCCAAAGAGGGCGTGGATCTGCTCCTGAAGATCTATGACGAGAAGGGCGCGGCGGAGCGCTCCGGCGTTCTCATCGCGGATCAGAACGAGGTGTGGTACGTGGAAAACTACACCGGACATCAGTACATCGCGGTCAAGCTTTCCTCCTCCATGATAGCCATCAGCCCCAACATGGGCGCCATTGGTCTTGTTGATCTTGACGACACCGAAAATGTAATCGCATCCAAGAATGTTATCGCGGTGGCAAAGGAAGCCGGCACATACGTCGGCGACGAAGCGGCAAATACCATCGATTTCCGCGCATCCTACTCCAACGCAAACGTTAACAGCCGTATGATCAACGGCCTGAACTACCTCCTTAAGGAAAATAAGTTCACTGCAGAGAATACCACCAGCGCAGACTTTACCATCTCCAATGTTAAAGACGGCAAGATAGTCACCATGTACACACCCATCAAAGCCGGCGCTTCCGTTACCGAGCAGACCATGGTTGATTTCTACAAAGTAGACGGCATCGGCAACACCGGTAACCTTGAGTGGCACATATTCCAGATCGACGCCGACGGCGCAAAGCAGGAGACTTCCACGATCCAGTGGCTGGCAATGGAACACGGTCAGTTCACCGTTGCTATCCCTTACTTCCCCATGTACACCACAGATATGTATGAAGGCTACAAGGTCGGCGGTCTGGGAAAAACCAGCTTTGTTACCGAGCTGCCCGAAGACGCCACCGGATTCTATCCCTACACCAACAAGGGTACCGCCGGCTACAGGGTTCTTCCCACCGGCTGGGAGAAGGGCTATTACTGGTCTGTTGACGCTCTGTCCAACTACGCACTGAACGCCTGCACTGAAGAAGAGTGCGCGATGATTCACAATGCTGTTGCCGCTATGCAGCAAAAGTGCTATAACAAGGCCAATGAGATGAAGGCGGCTATTGCCTCTATGAGCGATGAAGAGGCGAAGGTCTACTGCACCGCAGAAAGCGCCGCCCTTGCCAAGGAGGCTCACGAGCTCACCCTGGCTCTGTATTTCCATGTGTCTCAGGACGTCTGCTGCTGGGATGAGGGAAAGGTCGTAGAGCCTGGGTACCAGAAGGAAGGCTCCGTCACATACACCTGCACCATCTGCGGCGAGACTAAGACCGAATCCCTGTCGGCTCTGCCTTTCTCTGATATTGAGGAAAGCGGCTACAAGGCGGCAATTATCGATGCTGCGGACAAAGGCATTGTCACCGGCTACGAGGACGGAAGCTTCAAGCCCAATGCCAAGGTGACCCGTGCACAGTTTATTACCATGCTCTACCGCGCAGCCGGAGCTCCCGAAGTGACCAATGCCGAGCTCGGCTTCAAGGACGCAGGCGATATTGCCGAAGCTTATAAGCTTGCCGTTGCATGGGGCTCCGAAAATGGCATAATCAACGGATATAACGATGGCAGCTTCAAGCCTAATCAGGAGATAAGCCGCGCTCAGATGGCAGCCTTCGCCTGCCGCTACCTCACAAGCCTCGGATATGAGTTTGACGGAAGCAAGCTCAGCTTTACCGATGCAAGCGAGATAAGCGCAAGCTACATTGACGCCGTAAAGGCGATGGCGTCTGTCGGCATAATCAAAGGCTTTAATGACGGACACTTCGGCCCCAACGAAACCGCGGTTCGCGGGCAGGCGGCTACCATACTGCTTCGAGTAGTACTGCTTCGAGTAACCAACTCGATAGATAACCCCACGACCACTCCGGTAGCGTAAGTCGGCGATGATACAAAATTAAAGTAAAAAGCAATGACACAGGGGGGAGACTCTTCGTAAGGAAGAGTCTCCCCCTCTTGTGCTCAGAAAAACGACGGTTTTTTGCTTGACTTTTCAAAACAGATTTGTTATAAAAATAGTTGCTTTTCAGCTATTATTTGATTTAATGCCGTTTGTGCGGCAACCGCACAAAACGGCGAATTATATAGTTTTGCTAACGCGAAACTATATAAAATGAGTTGGAAAATTATATATTCGCATAACGACACAAGTATTGCTCCAGCAAGTAAATCTGATTACGGTACACATGCAGCCTTATCAGATCCTTTTGGGCGGGCTTGTGTCTTTTTTTGCGCAAAAAAGGAGAAAACCATGCCACAAAACAAATTACAGCGTATTATTTTTGCACTGCTCACAGTAATAATTACGGTACACGCGTTTGTGTTCTACAGCCTTTGGGTAGTAAACGGCGACGCTCTTATGGGCGCCACGGGCGCTTCAAGCGTACACGAGGCGATCAATGTGCAGGGCGGGGTCTACATGCTCGGAAGAACGCTACCTGTCTGGGCCGTTATCTTAACCGAATTTATCCTTGCCTTCGCGCTTGAGAATTTTTTCGGCAGTCCATGCTCCTTCACGCTGGCTCGCCGTGTGTTCGATCCTTCCAGAAATCACCCCATGATATTTGAAAGCGCGATCATCTGCGCGACCGTGGGACTTATGTGCCCAGCAATGAGCTTTGTCGCCGCATGGCTTTACTATCCATATTATGAGGGCTTCAGTATCATTACTCTTCTGGTGAACTGGGTGAAGCTTGTCTGCTGGAATCTTCCTTTTGCATATTTCTCTCAGATGTTCTTTATCCAGCCTGTAGTGCGTGTCGTTTTTAAAGCCATTTTCAGTAAGCAGATCAAGGCTCGTGAACAGGCGCATGCCGAGGCGGAGGCGCGCGGCGAAATACTGAAAGCGGGCGACGAGGCAGAGGCGATAGCCGACCTGTGGAAGCGCATAAACGAGCTTGACGCCGACATCGGCCACGAGCATAGAAAGCGCAAGGAGCTGGAAAATCAAATGAGAAACGCAAAACTGTAAAAGATCAAAAACAACATAGCAAAAGTCCTGCCGCGAGGCAGGGCTCTTCTATGTCCGAGTTTTTATGAGCTCTTTTTTCGGCCTTTTACTGTCAAGTACGTCAAGACGCTGATAATAAGCCTCTATCGCCGACATCGCGGCTAAAATGAGCAATACATAAATCGGCTTATCAAAAGAAGCAAAACCGGCTCCACTTATAAGTGCAACCGCTTGGTCCGACTTATATTCGCTTAATCATAGGGGCTTTTTCAACTCTTTTTCATAGGATATCATATTAGCAGTTCCATGGCTTTTTCCGTCCCAGAAACAAATGACATAGTCACAGGCTTTAGCCATCTGCAAATTCCGTTTAGGGCCGGCGCTTTTTCCGTATTTTTGCCAATCTGCGGAATAGCGCTCTATACTAAATCCGTTTTCATTTTCATATTTTTCGCCCAACATATCCGCAGCTCTGCAACCGCCTGATAAGAATATAAGGGTGTATTTTTTCTAATTCTCTTTATACATATTTCCATGTATTCTTTTACATCATCGTAATCTTCATAATCTCGGCATCCGGCAGCAATAATACGCTTTATCATGTATTATCTCCTGTTATATATTCAATTAAGAAAGTTGTCAACTAAATATACCTCTAATAAAATGAATAAAAGAGGTGTAGAATGTAATCATGATAAGATTGACTCTTGATAAAGCGTTGGAGAAATATGGCTTAACCAGATATGAGCTGGGGAAAAGAACCGGTATACAATATCAGATAATAGATAATCATTACAAAAACAAAGTCAAAAGATATGACAGCTATGTGCTGGAGAGAATTTGTGATGCGATAGGATGCACGATTTCCGATATAATTGAGTACAAGAAATAAAAGCCCTGCCGTGAGGCAGAGCTTTTTGCATATTTTGTTTTATCTTAAAGCAATGATTACGGCGGTGAAGATAATGCCGAGTATGAACATGACTATCAGGCCGGTTTTGGAAGGCTTTTTCACCTGCACGGGCGTGATGAACAGCGCTCCGTTTATAAGCAGAAGCAGAGTATAGGCCAGCGGGAAATGCGGACCCAGAAGGCTGCGGAAGCAGAACAGCAGCGGCACTGTCAGCGCCGAGGTCGTGATGGGAACGCCGAGATAATGCTTGCGCTTTTCACTCGTCTGCTGCTGACGGGTCTCCTCGGTGACGTTGTAATATGCAAGTCTTATAAGCCCCGCAAGCGCAAACAGCGCCATGATAGCGATCTGCCACCATTTATCAGCGCCTGCGCTCACGCCGATAACGAAAGGAAAGACGCCGAAGCAGACGATATCGCTCAGAGAATCAAGCTGGATCCCGAAGCGCTTTTCCTCATCGGTGCGATTCTTTTTCGTGCGGGCAACGATCCCGTCGAACATATCGCAGAAGCCGGAAAACATAAGGCAAATGACAGCGGCGATGAGCTTACCCTCAAAGGCAAGTCCGATACCCAGCACCGATGACAGCATTCCTATGAAGGTGAGCCATACGGTGTAGTTATAAAATCCGATCAAAATAACATCTCCAAAAAAAATATTGCCGGCTGCCTCACAAAACGCGAGGCGAAAGACCATCAAACGTAATAGGCATTATAACATGATTTGGCACAAATGTTCAAGCTATTTCGACATTCTTTTATCAAGTGCCGATTTTTCTATGCAAATTGATGAATTAATGCTATACTATGTACAAGAGAAAGATAATGTATCGGAGGGAGATTCCATGGAACACACAGATTTAAAATACGCGCAGTATCTGCAGATCCTGCGTGAAGAGCTCATCCCCGCGATGGGCTGCACCGAACCTATCGCCATGGCATATGCCGCCGCGAAGGCCAGAGCGGTGCTCGGAGCCGTGCCGGAAAAGATCGATATAGTCATAAGCGGAAACATCATTAAGAACGTAAAAAGCGTTGTAGTCCCCAACACAGGCGGGCTCAAAGGCATCACCGCCGCCATAGCCGCCGGTACGGCGGTCGGCAATGCCGACAGGCAGCTTGAGGTACTGGCAGATGTCAGGGAGGACGAGATACCGAAAATAGCACAGCTCATGGAAAGCTGTGCTATGACCGTCATGAAGTCTGAGAGCGATAAGCTGCTGGATATCGACCTGCATCTGTACAAGGGTCCGGACAATGTCCGCCTGCGTATCACCGATTTCCACACTAACATCGTGCTGATCGAGAAAAACGGCGAGGTGCTTCTGGAAAAGGAGAGCGCGTCGGCTGACGGCGGCGAAACCGACCGGAGCGTTCTGAACGTGCGCGAGATAATCGAGTTTGCCGAGCGTGTCGATATCGAGGATGTGCGCGAGCTTTTGGAGAAGCAGATAGAGTATAACTATGCCATCAGCGAGGAGGGGCTCCACGGCGAGTACGGCGCATCGGTCGGAAAGACCTTGCTTGAGACCCGCGGCGAGGATGTGCGCGTCCGCGCAAGAGCACAGGCCGCCGCCGGCTCCGACGCCCGCATGAGCGGCTGTGAGATGCCCGTCGTCATCGTTTCGGGAAGCGGCAATCAGGGCATGACCGCCTCGCTCCCCGTTATCGTGTATGCCGAGGACATGGGCGCGAGCCATGAACGGCTGCTGCGCGCTCTGGTGGTGTCAAACCTCATCACCATCCACCAGAAAACGCCCATCGGCAGACTGTCGGCTTTCTGCGGCGCGATATCGGCAGGCTGCGGTGCGGCCGCCGGCGTTGCGTGGCTCACCGACGGCACATATGAGGCCGTGTCCGCTACGATCACTAACACCCTGGGTATGATCTCAGGTACAGTGTGCGACGGGGCAAAGCCCTCATGTGCCACCAAGATCGCCTCAGCGGTTGAGGCGGGACTTCTGGGCTTCGACCTTTATGAAAAGGGCAAGGGCCTCCACGGCGGCGACGGCATATTAAAGGACAGTGTAGAGAAGACCATCGAGTCCGTCGGCCAGCTTGCCCGCGAGGGTATGCGCGAAACGGATACCGAGATCCTCGATATAATGCTTGAAGATTAAAAAAGAACTGCAACGGAGCTATGAGATAAGAAAGCACTGCAGGGGCGGCCATTATCCGTCCGCGGACGAGAGATGCTCGCCCCTACATACGCTATCTTAAAAAATCGCCCTTAAAAGCAGCTCTTTTTATTTCTTTTTCGGTTTTACGTTTTTCTGATACAGGATCGCCAGACCCTTCAGCAGCAGGTCGGGATCATGCTTTATCTCCCGCCTGCAATGAGGGACGATGCGACCGGCGATGCCGCCCGTTGCGACGACGGTCACGCTCTGGCCGAGCTCGTCCTCCATGCGGTCGATCATGCCGTCGAGCATGGCTGCGGTGCCGAACACCGCGCCTGACTTCATGCAGTCGACGGTGTTGGTGCCGATGTATTTTTTGGGAGCCTCGATCGAGATGCTGGGCAGCAGGCTCGTGCCTGCGGACAGTGCCGAATACGAAAGCCCAACGCCGGGCATGATGGCGCCGCCGAGATACGCGCCGTCTTTGTCCACGACGATCATTGTGGTGGCCGTTCCCATGTCCACGACTATGAGCGGCGGCTCATACAGCGCAAGAGCGCCCACGACGCCTGTTATGAGGTCGCCCGCGACGGTGCCCGGGTCGTCGATCTTGACGTTCACGCCGGTCTTGAGACCCGCGCCGACGACCACACAGTCAAGGCCGGTGAGCTTCTTGACGGCGGCTTTTATAGACCTGTTGACCTGCGGCACGACAGAGGACAGGATCGCGCCCTCGAAGTTTTTATAGTCAATGCCGTCAAAGTCAAAGCTCTGGAGCATTTTCAGGGCGTAGTCGTTAGAAAGGTCGTTCGGGTTGGTCGCCATACGGTTTATGCTTTTAACGACGCCGTCCTCAACACAGCCGAGAACGACGTTCGTATTGCCGACGTCAATTGCAAGTATCATAGCTGCACCTCAATGCATTTTCTTTCCTGCGCGGATGATCTGCGTGATACCAGAGGAAAGCAGAATGTTCACCGCAAGTTCCACCAGGAAGTTCACTCCCGTGAGACCGGCGATGATGTAAAGCAGAAGATTTTGACCGCCTGCCCAGCCGCTCAGGGTATCAAAGAAAAATACCAGCATGCCCACGATGAACAGTCCGGTATTGACCACTGGGCAAACAATGCCGGAGACAAGGACGCCTGACTTGTCGTTTTTCTTTGCGATAAGCTCATAGCACAGTCCGGCGAAAAATCCCGCCGCGATGCCCTTCAAAAGGCATATGAGCACGCAGCCGAAGGGGTTTATTCCCATGAGCAGCATGACCGTGCCGCCATCCCAGCCCAGAAGACCGGTTATGAGCACCACTGCGCCGAATACGCCGCCGAGATACGCGCCCGCGCCCTTGCCGTACATTGCCGTTCCGATGATGATCGGGGCTAACGCCAGCGTTATGGAAAACGGACCGAAGCGGATGAAGGTGCAGAGCACCTGGAGCACCACGATGATCGCGGTGAAGATCGCGAGACCCGTCAGTTTGCGGGCGCCGCCATTTTGTTTGCCATTATTCATTTTTTACCTCCTGCTGTCGCCCCCGTCTGACGCGGGGTGCGGCGCTTTTAGTTTGCGGCTAAATAGTACAACAAATTCATTCGTATGTCAAGGGTCAATTCATCCGCAATGAAAAGCCTCAGAGCCGTCCCGTTCGGGATGGCTCTGAGGCTTAAAGGAATTATGATAAAAGGATCTGATCGGATTCCAGCTGGCTGCCGGAGATCTCGGCGAACTTGTCCATAAGATTGCGCTTTGTGAGCTTTTTCTTTTCCTCTCCCTCAACATCGAGGATTATCCTTCCCTCATTCATCATGATAAGGCGGTTGCCGTGGCCGATCGCGTCCTTCATGTTGTGGGTTATCATGAGAGTAGTCAGCTTGTTTTCCTGCACTATCTTGTCCGACAGCTCAAGAACCTTCGCGGCAGTCGCAGGGTCGAGCGCAGCGGTGTGCTCGTCGAGCAGGAGCAGCTTTGGCTTTTGCAGCGAGGCCATGAGCAGGGTGAGAGCCTGCCGCTGTCCGCCGGAGAGCAGCCCGACCTTGACGGTGAGCCTGTCCTCAAGGCCGAGACCGAGGGTCTTGAGCCTTTCGCGGTACTCCTCACGCTCGGCGGCGGTAACGCCCCAGCGCAGGCTGCGGCTTTTGCCGCGCCGCATCGCCAGCGCCAGATTTTCCTCGATCTGCATATTGGGAGCCGTGCCCATCATTGGATCCTGAAAGACCCTTCCGATATAGGACGCGCGCTTATGCTCCGGCTGGCCGGTGATGTTAACGCCGTCTATGATTATGCTGCCCGAATCCACGGGCCACACTCCTGCCACTGCGTTGAGCATGGTGCTCTTGCCCGCCCCGTTGCCGCCGATAACGGTCACGAAATCTCCGGGCTTGAGGTGCAGGCTGAGCTCCTGAAGAGCTTTTTTTTCGTTGATGGTGCCGGGGTTAAAGGTCTTTGATATTGATTTAAGTTCCAGCATGACTGTTCTCCTTTTTGCTGCGCTTTCCAGCCAGCTTGAATGAGCTTTTTGACTGCGCCCTGAGATACGGGACGGAAAGGAAAACGGCAACTATGAGCGCGGTAAAGAGCTTGAGATCGTTCGGGTCGAGCCTGAGCCAGAGAATGACGACCATGACGATGTAATACACAACTCCGCCCAAGGCGACGAAGATGAGCCTCGTGCCGAAGCTGCAGCCCTTGCGGAATATCGCGTCGCAGAGAACCTCGCCGATTATGACGGCCGCAAGTCCGATAACGATGGCACCGCGCCCCATATTGATATCGGCAAAGCCCTGATACTGAGCCATAAAGCCGCCGGCCAACGCAACAAGGCCGTTGGAAAGCGCAAGGCCGATGAGCTTCATGTTATTGATGTTTATGCCCTGCGCGCGGCTCATTGCGGGGTTGGAGCCGGTCGCGCGGATGGCCGAGCCCTGCTCTGTGCCGAAGTACCAGTAAAGCAGCGCGATGATCGCCGCTACAATAACAGCACCCATGAGTATCGCATGCGGAACATTCCTCATGCTGATGATCAGGTTATAGGTATCCGGGTTAGCCGGTTTATTTGCCGCCATACCCATTATGCGCAGATTGATCGAATACAGCGCAAACTGAGTGAGTATACCGGCAAGGATCGCGGGTATACCCAGCTTTGTGTGCATAAGGCCGGTCACCATGCCGGCAACGATGCCCGCAAGAACCGCGGCTATAATAGCGACATAGGCCGGATATCCGGCCAGAATGAGCATGACCGTGACGGCGCCGCCCGTTGCAAACGATCCATCGACCGAGAGGTCGGCGATATCCAGCAGGCGGAAGGTAATATATACGCCTAAGGCCATGATACCCCAGATAATGCCCTGAGCAACGCCGCCCGGTAAGCGAGAGACAAGATTGGGAAGGCTGAGGGCGGCCAGTGTTAAAGCAGCATTCATAAGGAAAACCTCGTTTATCTATTGATCATATATAGCATACAGGGGCCTTTCGACCCCTGTATGCGGAGTTTAATTTTAATTATCCCTCGATAGCGGCGTAGCCTTCGGGGATGGTCACGTTGAGCTGGGATGCGATGTCTGCGTTGTACTTCTTGGCGGGCTCGGGGTAGTACTCGATAGCCATGTCGGAGACATTTGCCTCACCCTTGAGGATCTTGACTGCCATCTGGCCGGTGGTACGGCCGAGCTCGTAGTAGTCGATGGAGAGGGTCGCTACACCGCAGCCGGCGCAGATGCCCTCTTCGCCTGCGATGATGGGAACGCCGGCGGGAAGCGCGACGGCGCTGATAGCCTTGGCGCAGTTAGCGGCGGTATTATCGGTGGGGATGTAGATGACGTCGCTGTCGGCGCAGGCGCTTGCGGTAACGGTGGAAACATCGTTGGAGTCTGCGAAGGTGTAGATCTCGACCTTGAGACCCTTCGCCTCAAGGCATTCCTTGACGACTTCGGCCTGATATACGGAGTTGGGCTCGCCGGAGCAGTAGAGGATGCCTACGTTCTTGGCTTCGGGGAAAATCTCGGTGACCATATCGGCCTGCTGATCCAGAGGGGCGAGGTCGGAGGTGCCGGAGATATTGCCGCCGACGGTGCCGCTGAAGTTGTCGATCTCAAGCGCCACGCCGTATTCGGTGATGGAGGTGCCGAGAACGGGGATCTCGTTGGTGGCTGACGCAGCTGCCTGAAGAGCAGCGGTAGCGTTTGCAAGGATAAGGTCAACGTTGCTGGAAACAAAGCCGTTGCAGATGGTAGCGCAGGTGGCGCTGTCGCCGGATGCGTTGCCTTCCTCGAAGGTCACGGCGTCACCGAATTCCTCGGTGAGTACATCCTTGAAGCCCTGAGTAGCGGCGTCAAGTGCAGGATGCTGAGTGAGCTGGCAGATGCCGACGGTATAGGTCTTTGCGCTGTCGCCGTCATCGCCGCCGTCGCCGCAGGCGACAAGGGAAAACAGCATCATTGCTGCAAGTGCGAGAGCAATAATCTTTTTCATTGTATTTTCCTCCAAAAAAGTATTTAAATTAAAAACAGACTGCACTGTTTGTGCAGCCTGTTAATAAACAAATTCATCAAAATAGATGACAACCGTTTCAAGTGCAGCACAAACGACCATTACTCCGGACAAAAAAGTAATAGTAAAAGTATCTGCCGGCTCTAAATCGGAAAGACATCTTTTTGCTTCCTTTCTATGGGATGTGCTTACTTTAACGCTTTTACCGGCAAAAGTCAATAGCTTTTTATAAAACTTTTCTATATTAAACGAGAAAAGTTTTCCTCGAACGAGGATTTATATTGCGGTAAACTGTCGGATACTATATAATTATTTAAGTAAACGATAGCCGAAAGGATGATGAAAAAATGAGCTTTAACCGCGAAGCGGTGCTGCTGCTTGCCGCGAAGTACGAGAGCTTTTATCTGTATGACGGGCGGAGGATAATGGAGAGCATTGCCGCCCTGAACGAGAGCTTCGAGGGCGTGCGGTTTTTGTATTCGGTGAAGGCAAACCCGCATCCCGCCGTGCTCAGGTGCATAGTTGAAGAGGGAATAGGAGTGGACGCAGCCTCTGTGCGCGAGGTGATGATGGGTAAGGAAAACGGCCTTACCGCCGAGGATATCTATTATTCCGCGCCGGGCAAGAGCATGCGGGATATCGAAGCGGCACTTAGCTGCTCGACGATCATTGCCGACAGTCCTTCCGAGGTCGAACGCATACAGGAGATCGCGGAAAGGCACGGCGTTGTCGTCGGCATAGGCATACGCCTTAACCCCGATTTCAGCTTCGACGGCGACGGCGGCTCGGAGAATAAATTCGGCATAGACGAGCAGGAGGCCTTCCGGCTGCTGCCGCGCTGGAAATGCTGTAAGAATATCCGGATATGCGGCATCCATGTCCACTCCCGCAGTCAGGAGCTGCGCGGCGGGCTGATCGCAGCTTATTACGGCAGGATGTTCGAGCTTGCGGTGAGGTTTCAGACCGCGCTGGGGCATGAGCTCAAGTTCGTGAACATGGGCTCGGGCATCGGCATACCCTATGCCGAGCAGGATGCTCCGGTGGATATAAAGTCGCTGGGCGCGAGTATGTCGGCGCTTATCGGACAGTACCGCGCGAAGCTGCCAAAAACGGAGATACTCGTTGAATCGGGCCGCTTCATTGTCGGAAAGGCGGGTGTTTACGCCACTCATGTCACAGATAAAAAGGTGAGCCACGGCAAGACCTTCGTGCTGCTTGCAAACACCATGGGCGGTTTTGTAAGACCGTCGGTCGCACAGATGGTGGAGGGCTATACGCAGGAGGAAAAGCCTGCCGGTTGCGAGCCCATGTACACCGGCCGGAACGCCTTTGGCTTCGTACCGCTGACGGAGACTGCCGAGACGGAGACCGTCACCGTAACGGGAAGCCTCTGCACCGGAGCCGACGTCATCGCAAAGAATATTTTGTTGCCCCGGCTCGAATGCGGCGATGTTTTCGTCATCACGAACGCGGGAAGCTATGCTGCGGTGCTCTCGCCCATGCAGTTTGCCTCCCTTGAGCCGCCGGCGCAGATATTCCTGCCCGAGCACGGAGAGCCGCGGGTGCTCTGAGCCCGAATCACAGATCGCATGACGTACCGCTCTGGACGCTCATCCAAGGCAGTGCTCAGTATGTCAAAAAAGCATATTATCCACCGTTTTTGCTGAGAATACGACAGTTTTTGGAAGAAAACACTATTGATATTATTATATAACGTGTGGTAAAATACTACATTGTGCATAATAGCGTCTTTATGACCTGTTTTTTGAACGGACCGGTGAAAAATGGGTATTTGCAGTAAGATAAAATCGAAAATCAAAGAAGGCGCGTTTCGGGAAATGCTGCGCGAGGCCAAGTGGATGTACACATATGTGCGCCGCTTTAAGATGACCGTGCTTATTCACATCCTGCTGGGCGCTGCCGGCACCGCGATGAGCCTGCTGTCCGGCCTTGCAATGCGTGAGCTCATTGACGTCGTCACGGGCTACCGGACGGGCGCCGTGTGGTCGGCGGCGGCATATATGGCAGGGTTGCTACTCGGCAGCGTTTTTATGCAGGCTGCGGCTTCAAGGATTGCCGCCGTTATAAATATCAAGGCGTATAACGGCATTCAGGCCGAGGTGTACGACAGAATGCTGCGCACCGACTGGCAGTCGCTTGAAAAATTCCGCAGCGGAGACCTTATAAACCGGCTCAACGGCGATGTGAGTACGGTGTCGGGCGGCGTTACGAGCCTGCTCCCGAGCTTCGTTTCGGGCATTGTGCAGTTTTTCGGCGCGCTCATAATCATCCTCTGCTGCGACCCCGTTATGGCGCTCATCGCGCTCATCGCGGCACCGGTGTACGTTCTTTCCTCGAGGACGCTCATTAAGCGTATGCGCGAGTATAACAAGCGCATGAAGGAGGTAGGAAGCCAGGCGATGAGCTTCCATGAGGACTCCTTCCGGAACCTCACGGGCATCAAATCCTTCGGCGTGATGGACGGTTTTACGGAGCGTATGCATCAGGTGCAGGATACATATAAGGAAGCGCTGCTCGATTACAATAAATTTTCCGTCGTCACGGGGCTTGTCATGGGCATAGTCGGTCTCGTTATCTCAGCCGGCTGCTTCGGCTGGGGAGTTTTCAGGCTTTGGACGAATGCGATCTCCTTCGGTACAATGACGATGTTCCTGCAGCTTACGAATATGCTGCGCAGCTCATTTTCCACGCTTGTGGGTCTTGTACCCTCGGCGATTTCCATAACCACCTCGGCGGGCAGGATCATGGCCGTGGTCGAGCTTCCCGAGGAGCCCGGGGCTAGAGAGCAGATGGATGTACCCGACAAATGCGGCGTCGAGCTCAGAAACGTCAGCTTTTCCTATGACGAGGATGAGCCCGTGCTGCGCAATGTGAGCATCTCTGTAAAGCCGGGCGAATTCGTCGCGCTCGTGGGAGCCTCGGGAGAGGGAAAAACGACCATAGTTCGCCTTATGCTCGGCCTTATCAGGCCGAATGTGGGCGAAGCGATACTGTTGACTGATAAAGGCGAGATACCACTATCGGCCGCGACGCGGCGCGCTTTCGCCTATGTGCCGCAGGGAAACACCGTGCTTGCCGGCACCATCGCGGACAATCTGCGCATGGTAAAGCCCGAAGCGACCGATGAGGAGATCTCTGAGGCTTTGCGGCTTGCCTGCGCGGATAGATTCGTCTCGCGCCTGCCGAAGGGCATTTACAGTGAAACCGGCGAGACCGGACGCGGCTTCTCCGAGGGACAGGCTCAGCGCATAGCCGTTGCCCGCGCCCTTCTGCAAAAAGCGCCAATACTCATTCTGGACGAGGCGACCAGCGCTCTTGACGAGGAAACCGAGATGAAAATGCTGCTCAACATACGAAACAGCGGTTTTGTTAAGACCTGTGTGCTCATAAGCCACCGGCACGCTGCGGCCGGTATGTGCGAAAAGCGCTATGTCCTCGAAGGACTTGAGCTTGTGGGGGCGGAGAAATGAAGGATATGGGAAAGCGCACCCTCACGCCGGAGGAGCTGATACCAGAATACGAGAAGCTGCTCCGAGCCGGAGCGGAGCTGCCGCTCGTCGTCAGCGGAGGCAGCATGCTGCCCTTCCTTGCGCCGGGCAGGGACACGGTATATCTCAAAGCCGTCGACCGCCCGCTCAGGCGCGGGGACATCGTGTTTTACCGCAGAGCCGACGGGCGGTACATCCTGCACAGGCTGCACCGCATCGAGGGTGAAAAATGCTGGTTTGTCGGGGATGCTCAGGACGATATTGAAGGCCCCCTGAACATAAAATGCGCCTTTGCCTACGTCACCGAGGCACTGCGCAAGGGTAAGAGCCAGAAGCCCGGCTGCTTCTGCTGGGATTTTTTTGAGAACGTATGGCCCCGCGCCGTAGGGAGGCGCAAGGGACTTATAAGCCTGTATTCCCGAATTAGGAGCAAACAATGATAGATATTCACGCGCATATCCTGCCCGGGCTGGACGACGGCTCGCCGGACATGGAGTGTTCGGTCGAGATGGCGGAGCTTGCCGCCGAGTCGGGTGTTACCGCGATAATAGCGACGCCCCACTGCAATCAGCGGGGCGTATTTGAAAATTACGTGTCAGCCGCCGTATCGGAGCGGCTCGAGGCGTTTAAAAGTGAACTCAGGAAAAACGGTACGCCGCTGGAGGTATATATGGGCGCCGAGGTCTACGGCGCCGAGGATACCGCGCGGCTTTTTCGAGAGGGAAGGCTGCAGACGCTCGGCGGAAGCCGGTATATGCTGACGGAGTTTGACTTTTTTGCGGATATAGGATACATGCAATGGCTGATAAACGAGCTGCTCGACGCAGGCTGTGTCCCCGTTATCGCGCATCCGGAGAGGTACTTTGAGCTTCAGGAGCGCCCGAGGGTCATAGAAAAATGGCTTACGGCCGGCATGGGGATCCAGATAAATAAAGGCAGCCTGTTCGGAAGATTCGGCAGATTGTCGGCAAAGCTTGCCCACTATCTGCTGAGAGAGGGCATGGTGACCTGCATTGCCAGCGACGCCCACGGCGCCCGCGTGAGAACGCCGGATATGAGCTCCGCTATGGACTTTCTGAGTATGGAATACTCCGACGGTCTGGCGCAGCTCCTGCTTGTCGATAACCCCAGACGAATACTTCAGGACAGAGAACTGGTTCTGCCGTATGAGTTTGAAATGCTTTGAGAATGAGGTGCTTTCGTGAAAAATAAATTACCCCTTATACTCGCTATACTGACGGTGCTGTCCCTTGCGCTGGCAATAGGGTATACCGTATACGAAAGATCGGAATCAAGCCAGGGTATGCCGCAGATAAGCTTCGCCGCAGACAGCATAGAAGCCTCGGTGCACGCCTCGGAGGAGGAGCTGCTGCGGGGAGTGACCGCCTCCGATCCGGAGGACGGAGACGTTACCGCATCCCTCATCGTTGAAGGAATATCCCGCATGAACGGCAGCAGCGCGAAGATAAGCTATGTTGCCTTCGATTCGCACAATCACCTTGCTCGTGCGGAGCGAACGGTGCGTTTTACCGATTATAAAGAGCCCTCCTTCAGCTTCACCAGAGGCATGGAATTCAAGCTGTCGGGCAATATCGACATTCTGAAGTACATCGAGGCTCAGGACATGTTCGACGGCGATATATCGGACAAGGTCAGGTACAGCATCGACAGCGACGCGGTGTCTCTGAGCAGCGTCGGCGAGCATCAGGTGACGCTGCGGGTCACCAACAGCCTCGGCGATACGTCACATCTGACCATAACGGTCGAGGTGTCGGCAAGCGAGCCCAATGCGGCCGATATAAGGCTGAAGCAGTATCTTGTGTACCTGCCCGTGGGAGCTGAGTTTGACGCGGCAGGCTATGTCAGCGGCTATACCGTAAACGGCGAGCAGAGAGAGGGCGCTGACGGCCTGCGCATCACAAACGACGTCGATACCGACACCCCGGGGGTATATAACGTTAAATATGCCTATGGATACGGCAGCTCGGAGAGCCATGTGAGGCTCACCGTCGTCGTGGAATAGGGGGTGCGCTATGGAAGAAAACAGAATTTTGGAAAACGAGAGAAACAGCGCCCCGAGGCTGCACGTCATGCTGCTTTTCCGCGAGGTGCTGATAAAGCTCTGGGCTATAATAATGGCGGCGATAATCGTCGGCTCCTGCGCATTTGTGGGCGCGTCGGTGCTCTATGAGCCCAGATATCAGACGAAAACGACCTTTGTAGTATCCGAAAAGAACGGAACGGGCTCGGTCTATTCAAATCTCTCCGCCGCGCAGAACATGGCCGCCGCCTTCTCCCAGCTTTTGGGGAGCGAGGTCATGAAAGCGCGCATAGCCGAGGAGATGGGCTCGGCTCCCGCGCAGGGCAGCATCGCAGCCGTTGTGATAGAGGAGACAAACCTCCTCGAAATGACGGTGACGGCCTCAAATCCCCGCGAGGCGTACCTCATCACGAGGGCGGTGTTGAACAATTACGAGGATATCAGCAGCACAGTGCTTGCCAACGTCGCGCTCGATATACTCCAGCAGCCTACGATACCCGCAAGTCCTGTCAACTCGTCGGGAGCAAGGCGTATCGCAATCCTCAGCGCGGCTGCCGCCGCTGTGGCGGCCGTGGCGCTGATATGCGTCGCCGCGTATCTGCGCGATACCGTTAAGACCGTTGACGAGGTGGAGAGCAAGCTGGACACAAGGCTGCTCGGCACGGTCAGCCATGAGCGTAAGAACAAGTCGCTGAAGGAGACGCTCAAGCGCAAAAAGAAGAGCGTCGTTATAACAAACCCCACGACAGGCTTTGCCTTTGTGGAGACCTTCAAGAAGCTGCGCACAAGGGTGGAATACCTCATGCGCCGCAATAACGCGAAGGTGCTGATGGTGACCTCCGTTATGGAAAATGAGGGCAAAAGCACCGTCGCCGTCAACATCGCCCTTGCCATGAACAGAAAACGCAAGAGCGTGATCATCATTGACGCGGACATGAAAAAACCCGCGATACATAAGATACTTGAATATCAGGATTCGGAATATGCGAGCATAAGCGAGCTTGTCTCCGGCAAGGCACAGCTCAGAGACGCCCTGCTCATGGACAAGACTCACCGGCTGGGGCTCATCCTCGGCCGCGGCGGTACCGACCGCTCCACGGAGCTGATAAGCAGCCCGAATATGCGCAGACTGATCGAGCAGGCAAAAAAGAATATGGACATGGTCATAATCGACACGCCTCCGCTGTCGGCTTCGCCTGACGCGGAATGCATAACTGAGCTTGCCGACGCCGCGATTCTTGTAGTCAAGCAGGATCAGACACCTGTGAGAATATTGAACGACGCTATTGACTCGATAAACAGCTCGAACGCCGTGCTTTTGGGATGCGTGTTCAACGATGTCCGCACTGCCGACCTCAACGAGAATTACAGCTACGGCGGCAGCGGCAAATACGGCTACAGTAAGCACAGCTACGGCAAGTACGGTTACGGGAAATACGGCTACGGCAAGTACGGCTATGGCAGCAAGGCTTCCGAGCAGCGGCGGTTTGCCATGAGCGAGGACACATACGACTTTGAGACCGGGACGGAGGACGCAGATAATGGAACGGCAGAATAATGTGTATATCTTCTCCCCCGGCAGACTGCTTGGCACATTCATGAGGGGACTGCGCAGGCTGTGGTGGCTCGTGCTGACGCTGACGATACTCGTCGGCGCGGGAATGGGTGCGGCGTCGTGGATGAGCTATTCTCCCTTGTACACGGCCTCGGCGACCTTTACCGTTTATGTTAAGAACGAAAGTCAGGCCTCCGTCACGGCGTACAACTATGCCGCGGCTCAGCAGATGGCCAAGACCTTTCCGTATATCCTGACAAGCGGCGTGCTCAGCGACCTTGTCAGGGAGGATGTCGGCGCCGCCGCCCTCCCTTCGATATCGGTCAATACCGTTGAGGATGCGAATATGATCGTCCTAAGCGTCACGGGCAGAGATCCGCAAAACTGTTATGACGTACTGCAGTCGGTCATCAAAAACTATCCGCAGGTGGCCGAATATGTCGTCGGCCCGACCGAAATGGTCATTGTGGACGAGACCGGCGTTCCGGCCGAGCCCGTCAACAGCAGAAACTGGGTGAGCTCCTGCAAGCGCGGCGCGCTCATAGGCTTTGCGTTGGGATTGTGCGCGGTTGCGGCCTATGGCTTCACAAAGACGACGATCATGGGCCGAGAGGATCTTCAGCGCTTCACCAACGCAAGATATCTCGGATCTCTCCCCACAGTGGAGATCAAAAGACGCAGCAAAAGCGTCCGCAGCGTCATATCGCTCGACAGCAGCAGCCGCGGCTATCACGAGGCCTTCAGAGCCATAGCCGTCCGCATTGATAAACGCCTGAAGGAAAAGCAGATGCAGACCCTTATGGTGTGCAGCGCGGCCAGCGGCGAGGGAAAAACGACGGTCACCGTCAACTTGGCAAAGGCCCTTGAGCGGCTTCACCGCAGGGTGCTGCTCATCGACTGCGACATGCGCAATCCCTCCCTTTATAAAATGCTCGGCGAGGATGAGTGCGTCGGACTTATGGAGCTGACCCGCGGCGAGGCCGAGCCGAACTCCGTCATCCATACGATCGCCGGCGACGGTATAGGCGTGATATTCGCCGGTCTGAACGCCGAAAACGCCTCCGAGATGCTGAGCACAGCGAGCTTTATAAAAGCGATGGAGGAATATAAGAAAGCATATGACTACATTCTGCTGGACACCCCGCCGACCTCGCTCCTGTCGGATGCCGAAGAGCTCGCAGACTGCACCGACGGCGCGCTGATGGTCATAAGGCAGAACTATGCAAGCAGAACCAGCGTCATTGATGGGCTCACCAGGATAGCCGACAGCGACGTCCAGATCATAGGCTATGTGCTGAATATGTATTCCGGCGGAGCATCCGGCCGTTACGGCTACAGCTATGGATATGGCTACGGCTACGGATACGGTTATGGCTATGGGAAGAGTTATGGAGAAAGCGGGAACGACTGATCCCGTTCGGGAGTGATAACTAAATGAGAATAGCAATTGAGAGCATCAATGAGCAGAAGCTTGTCAGAACGGTCTGCCTTATCATATGCGACGCGGCGCTTATAAACATTGCGGCGTTTATGGCCCTGTTTCTGAGGTTTGAGCTGAACTTTGAATTGCTTTTGCAAACGGCATACTTCAAATGGCTGCTTTCACATGCATGGGCCATCACGCTGCTGACGCTTGGCATATTTGCCGCTGCGAAGCTGTATAGCAGCCTCTGGGAATATGCGGGCACTGCGGAGCTTATCCGCATAAGCATCGCGTCTGTATTAGCGGCGCTGACGAGCAGCTTCGGTATGTATATGCTGGGGAAACCGATGCCCAGAAGCTTTCCGATACTGTACGCGGTGTTTCTGACCGGACTCACGGGATTGGAGCGGTTTACATACAGAATCCTCAGGGACAGGCGGCAGAGTATCCGGCACAAAGAGCGTAAACGCACCATGCTCATCGGCGGCGGCGAGGCCGGAGTTATGGCGCTTCGAGAATTCAGGCACAGCGCGAATTCCGAAAACGATGTTGTCTGCATAATAGACGACGACCGCCTCAAGCAGGGCAGCTACATAAACGGGGTAAAGGTCGTCGGCGGCAAGGACAGTATAGTTGATGCTGCGGAAAAATACGGCGTTGAGGAAATAGTTCTTGCTATCCCTTCGGCAAGCAGAAGGCAGAAGCTCGATATCCTTGAGATATGCCACGCCACGGGCTGTAAGATACGCACTCTGCCGGGGCTTTATCAGCTTGCAAACGGCGAAGTGAATATCCAGCGCATTCGCGAGGTAGATATCGAGGATCTGCTCGGGCGAGATATCGTGAAGATTGATTTAAACGAGGTCGCAGGTTATGTACGGGACAAGGTGGTTCTCGTCACCGGCGGCGGCGGGAGCATCGGCAGCGAGCTATGCCGTCAGGCTGCGGCGCAGCATCCGAAGAAGCTCATAATATTCGATATATATGAAAACAATGCCTATGACGTGCAGATGGAGCTTAAACGCAGCCATCCGGAGCTCGAACTTCTGGTGCTGATAGGCTCGGTGAGGGACAGGACGCGCATCGAGAATATATTTGAAGAGCACAGGCCGGATCTGGTGTGCCATGCCGCGGCGCATAAGCATGTTCCGCTCATGGAGGACTCGCCGTTCGAGGCCATAAAAAACAATGTGTTCGGCACATATAATACCGCACGCGCGGCGGCCAAATTCGGCACGAAGCGCTTTATCCTCATCTCCACAGACAAGGCGGTTAATCCCACCAACGTGATGGGCGCCTCAAAGCGCATATGCGAGATGATAGTCCAGACGTGGAACGACAGAGCCGAGACCGAATATGTCGCGGTACGCTTCGGAAACGTTTTGGGCTCGGCGGGAAGCGTTATCCCGCTGTTCCGCAGGCAGATAAAGGACGGCGGCCCTGTGACGGTGACGGATAAGAACGTTATACGCTACTTCATGACCATCCCAGAGGCGGTGCAGCTTATCTTTCAGGCGGGCGCATACGCCGGAGGCGGCGAGATATTCGTCCTGGATATGGGCGAGCCCGTGCGCATCGACGATCTTGCCCGCAATATGATAAGGCTCTCGGGCTTTGAGCCGGATGTGGATATACCCGTTGTGTATACCGGACTGCGCCCGGGCGAAAAGCTTTACGAGGAGCTGCTTTTGTCGGGCGAGGGTATGCAGAAGACCAAAAATGACCTGATCTATATAGGCCACGAGGTGGAATTCGATAAAGCGGAGTTTGAGCGTTCTCTGGAGGAGCTCAAGGCGATCGACGAAACCGACGCCGAGGCTCTGCGCAGCAAGATAGGGCAGATCGTACCCACCTACCACAGAGTGAATAATTTTGAAAGAGCGAAGCAACCGGTAAGCTGAAAAACCGGCGGTCTGGAGGGATATAGATGGAGCGTATATTTCTTGCAAGCCCGCATATGTCCGAGGAGGGCTACGAGCTTGAGTATATCCATGACGCATTCAGCAAGAACTGGATCGCGCCTCTGGGTGAGAACGTTAACGAGTTTGAAAAAGCGGTCAGGGACTGCGTCAGGGCCGAAAACGCCGTCGCGCTGTCCGCCGGTACCGCCGCGCTGCACCTTGCTATGATACTGGCCGGGGTCAGCAGGGGGGACAAGGTGTTTTGCCAGTCGCTGACATTTTCGGCGTCGGCAAACCCCATCGCATATCTCGGCGCGGAGCCTGTGTATATAGACTCGGAGCGGGAAACATGGAACATGAGCCCCGAGGCTCTGCGCAGGGCCTTTGAGGAGTGCGGAAAGCCCAAGGCCGTCGTCGCTGTGCACCTCTACGGGATACCCGCTAAAATGGATGAGCTCTGCGCTGTCTGCGCCGAATACGGAGTGCCTCTTATTGAGGACGCAGCCGAGGCTCTGGGCTCGGAATATAAGGGAAAAGCCTGCGGGACCTTCGGCGAATACGCGGCGCTGTCGTTTAACGGAAACAAGATAATAACCACCTCCGGCGGCGGTATGCTGCTGTGCAGGAACGGGGACGAGGCAAAGCACGCACTTAAGCTTGCTACTCAGGCGCGCGAGCCGTTTCCGTGGTATCAGCATGAGGAGATCGGCTATAACTACCGCCTGTCGAATATAAGCGCCGGCATAGGCCGAGGACAGATGAAGGTGCTGGATAAGCGCGTTGCAAAAAAACGCGATATCTACGCACGATATGCGAGCGCGTTTGCGGAGCTGCCCATAACTATGGCGCCCATGCCTGAGGGTACCCGCCCAAACTGCTGGCTGAGCGTCATGCTGCTCGATCCCGACTGCGGCGTCAGCCCCCCGGATGTTGTTGCTGCGCTTCAGAAGGAGAATATCGAAGCCCGACACCTCTGGAAGCCAATGCATATGCAGCCAGTTTTCAGCGATTGCAGGTTCATAAGCGCTGAGGAGGAAGCGGTTTGCGAGGATCTTTTCGAGCGCGGAGTGTGCCTGCCCAGCGATACAAAAATGACCCCTGAACAGCAAATGAGCGTCTGCGAGGCGGCAAAAAAGCTGTTTTAAATCGCAGGGAAAGTATTTTGAATTTGCCCATAATATGCAAAATACTGCGGATACTTTTCGTATCCGCAGTATTTTCATTGTCGTTTCAGTCGCCCGCTTCGGGGAAGCAGTGCATTTGTGTTACGCCGAGAACGCGGAATCCCTCCGCACGGCCGCACAGCCTGCGCAGGCCGAAATCAAATGAGCGTAGCCTGAGATACATGGCAATCGCCCTGCCCTCTGGGCAGCCGGAGGGGAACTGGCTCTTGTGGCAGTCAAATATCGCAGATAGCTGCTTATTAAGCAGCGCGGCAGAGGTCTTGACAAAGCAGTTGGGCTTTGCCGTCATGTAATAGGCGAGAGCCTTGACGGGCGCTGCTTCCGCGCCGTGCCTTGCCATGAGCTGCGCATATGGGGCAAGGTAGGCGATCTCGGAGGAAGCTCTGCCGACGTTTATGTGGTCGGGATGGCACTCGCTTGAAACGAAGCAGTCTGGCGCGAAGATAACGTCGGGCCCAAATTCTCCGACAGCCTTGGCGATGAGGGACGTGAGCTCACGCGTGTCGTAAAAGCCGCCGTCGCAGAGGGATAGATATCGCACATCGTCCACGCCCAAAGCCTTTGCCGAGGAGCGGCTCTCCTCCTGCCGTATGGCTATAAGCTCCTCCGGAGGAATGACGGTGGAGCCGAACCTTCCGTCGGTGCATATAAGGAAGCCGACCTTTTTACCCGCGGCGGCAAGCTTCGCCGCTGTTGCACCGGCACCGATCTCGATGTCGTCGGGATGCGGGCCAATGAACAGATAGCGCTCGAAGCTTTCGAGCTGAGGCAGGTGAGCGGCGAATCTGAGCGCAAGTCCTGTCATATTCATGCCTTTGCCTTGCGAGCCTCGAGCTCGGCGCATATGCGAGTGTACTCATCCTCGTCGAGCTTATAATGCTTTTTGTAGAGCACATAGGAGATGAGCATCAGGACGCAGGGGATGATGACCATACAAAGCAGCAGAGCCAGCGTTTTGCCCGGCTCTATGCCGCTTATAACGCCGCCTATCGCGCTAATCTTATCGGACTCGGTGATGAGGTTTCTCGCGCACTGATTTTCAAGATCGGATATCTGGTTCGTGTAGCCGGTGACGCCGAAGATGATATAGCTTGCGTTGGTGATAAGAATGATGAGCGCGGAGGAGAGCTTTGTGAGGAATGGACGCAGAGAGGCGATGATCGCTTCGTCGCGCTCGCCGGTTCGGTATTCGTTGTACTCAACGGTGTTGATAATGGAGATCATCATGACAAGGTAGTAGCCGTACTGGCCGAAGTTTGATAGCATATAGCCCACGACGACCGCCCAGAATTTCGTCATGTCGGAGGGCAGGAACAGACCGGCGGCCAGCATGACGGCGTAGCCGACGCCGGAGATCACCGCGAGGATACCCATGAGCTTTTTGCGCTTTATCTTTCGTGAAATGGCGGGATAGAAGATCATAAGAAACGCGGTGACAGACATTCCGACGATGGAAAACAGGGAGAACAGTCCTCCCTCGTAGCCAAAGTCAAAATATATGTATGTCGAGCCGATGCCGCCGATAATGAAGCCGTTGCCTATCTGCTGGATCAGGAAAATGAGGCTTATCCAGAGGAGCTGGTCGTTGCCCGTAATGGTTTTCCAGATCTTCTTTAAGCTTACCGGAGGCGCTTCGGTGTATTCGCGCTTTTCACGCACGCCGAATATGGTAAAGCACAGGAACAGGGGAGCAATGATGCAGACGATGAGCGCGACGATGCCGTAGGCGGTGGTCGTGCTGCCTCCGATGGCCATATCGCCTACGGTGAACATGGGGATGAGCACGCTGGCAAGAGTGCCGCCTAAGCCTGCAAAGAGCGTTGCGCGGGCGGTGAACTGGTTGCGGGCGTTGGCGTCCGAGGACAGGGCGGGGACCATGCCCCAGTAGGAGATATCGTGCATTGTGTAGGTGATCGAATACATGAAATATATGATCCCGAAGAACCAGACGAAGCTCCAGCCCTGAAGCTCCGTGTTGAAGGCGAGGTACACGACAACGCTTGTCGAGAGTATGCCGATCACGAGCCAAGGCTTGAACTTCCCCCAGCGGGTGCGGGTGCGCTCGATGATGTTTCCCATGATCGGGTCGTTAAGCGCGTCGAAAATTCTTGCGGCGACAACGATGACGGTGATCGCGGCAAACTGCGCGTTGGTGAGGTTGCGTGTGAATAGAACGAAAGTCATGATGCAGCTTGTGAAAAGATAGTACACCATATCGCGACCGACCGTTCCGAGCGGGAACATAATCAGATTTTTCTTTCTGAGTTTAAGATCTTCCATATCGAAGCTCCTATCGTATAATATAAATTATATTTTATCAGTCCCAAGACACCTTGGCAAGGAAAATGAGGGCCTTGGGTAATGAAGTTTGAGTCGGAAATTTGTGGCAAGTGCACAAAATCCGGTACAAAAAGGATATATACTTAACAAAACCTAGTATTGCTAAAACGTCGAATATCGGATAGAATAAGTCGAAATCAGTTAATGAGGTGATCGACTTGCAGCAGCTTATCGAGCGCATAAAGTGCGACGGCGTGGTGAAGCCCGGCGGAGTTTTGAAGGTGGACAGCTTCCTGAACCACCAGATCGACCCTGCGCTGAGCTACGACATGGCAAAGGAGATACGCCGGCTTTTCGCCGGAGAGGAAGTTAATAAAATACTTACGATCGAAGCCTCGGGCATAGGAATGGCCGTTTTGACGGGCCTTGTTTTCGAGTGCCCCGTTTTGTTTGCCAAAAAGAGCAAGACCATCAATCTTTCGGATGATATTTACTCCACAACGGTGTATTCCTTCACCCATCAGGTATCAAAGCAAGTGCTCGTGTCGAAGCGATATCTAAACCCCGGAGACAGGGTGCTGATAGTGGATGATTTCCTTGCAAACGGCGCGGCCCTCGAAGGTTTGTGCGATATAGTCGGACAGGCGGGCGCAGAGGTCGTCGGCGCGGCCGTCGCAATAGAAAAGGCCTTCCAGCCCGGCGGTGCAAGGCTGCGCGGGAGAGGGCTCAGGATCGAGGCGCTGGCCCGCATAGCGGCTATGAGCGACGACAGCATCGAATTCTGCGAAGACTGACGAAATGCACAAAATTCGGAATAAATAAATGTCAAACTTATATAAAAACAAGCCTTGACATTTTTCGATACTGTTGATATTCTAAATTTACAAGTTAATTAAAAGTGAATATTTTCGATATATAGCAAATGATATGGATTTGAAGTCTCTACCCGGACGCCGTAAATGACCGGACTATCGAAGTTTTATATAAGGGAAGAAAAATTTTTTCTTCCTTGGCTTTGGTATTCCATCCCGGTCACATATCAAGTGGCCGGTTTTTTGTTTGTATCAAAATCCGCGAGGATTTGATAATAAATGAATTTATTGGAGGATAACCGAAGATGAAGAAGATCACAGCACTGCTTCTTGCTCTGGCAATGGTGTTTGCACTGTGCGCCTGCGGCAACAATGACGAAAAGACCGACGGAGACAAGACCGACGACGAAATCAAGGTCGGCTTTATTTTCCTGCATGACGAGAACTCCACCTACGACCTCAACTTCATGAACGCGGCTAAGGAAGCCTGCGCAAACCTCGGCCTGACTGAGGATCAGTACATTTTCAAGACCAACATCGATGAGACTCAGGAATGCTACGACGCAGCCTGCGAGCTCGCCGATGCCGGTTGTGACATCATCTTTGCCGACAGCTTCGGTCACGAGGCTTTCATGATGGAAGCCGCCAAGGAGTTCCCCAAGGTACAGTTCTGCCACTCCACCGGCACCAACGCACACACCGCGGGCATTGACAATTTCCACAACGCATTCGCCTCCATCTACGAGGGTCGCTACCTTGCCGGTATCGCGGCAGGTATGAAGCTCAACGAGATGATCGAAGCCGGTGATTTCACCGCAGACCAGGCCAAGATCGGCTATGTCGGCGCATTCACCTACGCGGAAGTCGTTTCCGGTTACACCTCCTTCTTCCTCGGCGCCCGTTCTGTATGCCCCACCGTTACCATGGAAGTAACCTTCACCGGTTCCTGGTACGATGAGACCGCAGAAAAGGAAGGCGCAAACAAGCTCATCGCAAACGGCTGCAAGCTCATAAGCCAGCACGCCGACTCCATGGGCGCTCCCACCGCTTGCGAGCTCAAGGGCGTTCCCAATGTTTCTTATAACGGCTCCACCGTTGACGCCTGCCCCAACACCTTCATCGTTTCCTCCCGCATCGACTGGGCTCCCTACTACGAGTACGCCATCACCGCAGTAAAGAACGGCGAGGCTATCGACGCTGACTGGACCGGCACTCTCGCAACCGGCTCCGTCGTCCTCACCGACGTAAACGAGCAGGCCGCCGCTGAGGGCACCGCCGACGCCATCGCCGCCGCAAAGGCAGAGCTCGAAGCCGGCACCCTCTCCGTGTTCGACACCACTAAGTTCACCGTTGAGGGCAAGACCCTTGACAGCTACATGGCCGACGTCGACACCGATCCCGCTTACGAGAAGGACACCGAGGTCGTTGAGAACGGCGCGTTCATGGAATCCAAGTTCCGCTCCGCTCCTTACTTTGACGTTCAGATCGACGGTATTACCCTTCTTGACACCAACTTCGGTAGCTGATATCCAACGAAATAACGGGAAGCTTCCTTTTAAGGAAGCTTCCCGACATGCTTTACTGCTCCAAAGGGCAACACAGGGACTTTTGCCGCCGTGCTGCCCTTTGAAGCAGTTTTGACCAGATCACATATCGGGAGAGGAAAAATGGAGAAAAAAACCGCAGCGGTAAAAATGCGCGACATAACCAAGACTTTCGGCTCGGTGGTCGCCAACGACAAGGTCTGGCTGGACATATACAGAGGCGAGATACTGGCTTTGCTGGGCGAAAACGGCTCAGGCAAGACCACGCTTATGAATATGCTCTCCGGCATATATTTCCCCGACGGGGGGGAGATCACCATTGACGGGAAAGAGGTCTTCATACGCTCTCCCAAGGACGCGCTGGATCTGGGCGTCGGCATGATACATCAGCACTTCAAGCTCGTCGACGTGCTGACCGCGACCGAGAACATCATCCTCGGCCTCGAGGGCAAGGGAAAGCTTGACCTGAAAGCAGCGTCCGCGAGGATCAGAGAGATCTGCGACGAGTACGGCTTTGACGTCGACCCTGACATGAGGATCTACGAGATGAGCGTATCCCAGAAGCAGACGGTCGAGATAGTGAAGGTCCTCTACCGCGGCGCGGATATCCTTATCCTCGACGAGCCTACCGCCGTCCTTACCCCGCAGGAGACGGACAAGCTCTTCGCCGTGCTGCGCAATATGCGCGACGCGGGCAAGGCGATAGTCATCATCACCCATAAGATGCACGAGGTCGAGGAGCTCTCCGACCGCGTCGCCGTCCTGCGCCACGGTCAGTTTATCGGAGATATGCTCACAAAGGACACCAACGCTCAGGAAATGACGAACATGATGATCGGCCGCCCCGTGGAGCTTAACATCGAGCGCCCCGAGCCGGTCGACCCCAAGCCGAGGATCGAGGTTAAGGATCTGACGGTGCGCAGCATCGACGGCGTTATAAAACTTGACAATGTATCCTTCACGGCAAACAGCGGAGAAATACTCGGCATTGCGGGCATTTCCGGCTGCGGACAGAAGGAGCTGCTGGAGGCAATCGCCGGCCTTCAGCCCACCGAGAGCGGCAGCATCAGATATATAAACGACAGCGGCGAAAGAGAGGAGATACTCGGGAAGGATCCGCTTGCCATCGCCGATATGGGCGTGACACTCTCCTTTGTTCCGGAGGACAGGCTGGGCATGGGTCTTGTTGGGAATATGGATCTGAGCGACAACATGATGCTTCGCTCATTCCGCAGAGGCCGTTCGCTTCTTACCGACAGAAGGAGCCCCCGCAGGCTGGCACAGACCGTCGTCGACGAGCTGGACGTCAGCACTCCCGGTATCAGTACGCCCGTTAGGAAGCTGTCCGGCGGCAACGTGCAGAAGGTGCTGGTGGGACGCGAGATAGCCTCATCTCCCACAGTTCTGCTCACGGCCTATGCCGTTCGCGGGCTGGATATAAATTCATCCTACACTATTTATGATCTTATAAACTGCCAGAAGAAAAAAGGAGTCGCCGTCATCTACGTCGGCGAGGATCTCGACGTTCTGCTTGAGTTGTGCGACAGGATCCTTGTACTCTGCGGCGGCAAGGTGAGCGGCATTGTGCCCGGCCGCGGTGCAAAGAAGCGCGACGTCGGCATGATGATGACAAAGCTGGGAGGTAACAAGGCCGATGAATAATGCAAAGCAGAGCCCGCTGGTACATATCGTCAAGCGCTGCGCGCTTCCCCGCTGGAAGGCGTGGGGCATACGCCTTATCGCCATCGCCGCGGCACTCATAGTGTGCGCGGTCGTGACCATGGTCGTAACGGGGGAGGACCCCATCCAGGTCTATGCTACCATGATAGACGGCGCTTTCGGCACTTCCCGCAAGGCGTGGAACCTTGCTCAGAGCACGGCCATGCTGCTGGGCGTATCGCTGGCTGTAACTCCCGCATTCCGTATGCGCTTCTGGAATATCGGCGGCGAGGGTCAGGTGCTGGCTGGCTGCCTTGCGGCGGCTGCCTGCATGATCTGCCTTGCCGGCAAGCTGTCAAACGGTCTTCTCATCGCCGTGACCGCAGCTGCAAGCATTGCCGCGGGCGCGATCTGGGCGGGAATACCGGCCTTTTTCAAGGCAAAATGGAATACGAATGAAACGCTGTTCACTCTTATGATGAACTATGTCGCCACTCAGCTCGTTGCGTTTTTTGTCATTGTCTGGGAGGTTCCCAAGGGCGCGGGCAAGATCGGCATCATCAATCAGACCACCCAGCTCGGCTGGCTGCAGCCGATAGGCGGCAACAAGTACCTGCTCAACGTGATCGTCATTCTGGTGCTCACCGTCGGGCTGTACGTTTACCTTAACTACTCAAAGCACGGCTATGAGCTCAGCGTCGTGGGCGAGTCCGAGCGCACCGCGCGCTATGTCGGAATCAAGGTCGACAGGGTCATCATCCGCACTATGCTCCTCTCGGGCGCAATATGCGGCGTTGTGGGTTTCCTGCTGGTATCCGGCACCGACCACACCGTGACGACCACCATCGCCGGCGGCAGAGGCTTCACCGCGGTAATGGTATCGTGGCTTGCCAAATTTAACCCCATATTCATGGTGCTCACGAGCCTGCTGCTGGCGTTTCTGGACAAGGGCGCCGGCGCGATATCCACGAACTTCGGTCTTAACCACTCCTTCGCGGATATCCTCACCGGTATCATCCTGTTTTTCATCATAGGCTGCGAGTTCTTCATCAGCTATAAGCTCAGCTTCCGCAAATCCGTAAAGAAGGAGGCCGACGGAAATGTTTGATATTGTTTCTTTTTTCCCCAGAGCCGTTATGCAGGGTATACCGCTGCTGTTCGGCAGCACCGGCGAGATAATCACCGAGAAATCCGGCAACCTCAACCTCGGCATCCCCGGCGTCATGTATGTCGGCGGCATCTGCGGCGTTATCGGTGCTTTCCTGTATGAGCAGTCGGTGCCCTCGCCCGCAGACATGAGCGGTTTTCTCGCCATTGCGATCCCTGTTCTGGCCTGCCTGCTCGGCTCCCTCATCATGGGGCTTATCTACTGCTTCCTTACCGTCACCCTGAGAGCGAACCAGAACGTGACCGGCCTTGCTTTAACCACCTTCGGTATCGGCATCGGTAACTTTTTCGGCGGCTCGCTCATCAAGCTTACGGGCTCCGAGGTCCCCTCCATCGCCCTTTCCGCGACCAGCGGCTATTTCAGCAGATCCCTGCCCTTTGCAAAGGATCTCGGCTGGTTCGGCACGATGTTCCTTAATTACGGCTTCCTGGCCTACACCGCTATCATAATAGCCTTCGTGGCGAACTATATTATCAAAAAGACCCGCGTGGGGCTTAACCTTCGCGCCGTCGGCGAAAGTCCAACGACGGCCGACGCCGCCGGCATAAACGTAAACCGATATAAATACGTAGCCACCTGCGTGGGCAGTATGATTGCCGGCCTCGGCGGCCTGTACTATGTCATGGACTATGCCTGCGGAGTTTGGTCGAACGACGCCTTCGGCGACCGCGGCTGGCTCGCCATCGCGCTTGTTATCTTCACTATCTGGAGACCCAACGTCAGCGTTCTGGCTTCGATACTCTTCGGCGGCCTGTATATCCTCTATCTCTTTATCCCTACGGGTACTCACCTGTATATGAAGGAGCTGTACAAGATGCTGCCATATGTGGTCACCATCATCGTCCTTATAGTAGTATCCCTGAAGAAAAGCCGCAATAACGAGCCTCCCGCGAGCCTCGGCCTTGCGTATTTCCGAGAGGAACGATAGAAAAAATCCGTCTGCGCTTACTCCGCAGACGGATTTTTCCGTAATGTGCGCCGTTATTCTTCGATTGGAATTGACATCGTCGGGGATTTCCAGTAAAATATTAACTAATTGTGAACTACAGGCCATGAAAGGTAACGCACATATATGAAAATGAACGATTCGATGCAAAAGCGCGACGGCTTCCGGAGCCGCGGAGGATTTATCATCGCCTGCATAGGCTCGGCTGTGGGAATGGGCAACATATGGCGCTTCCCCATGCTGGTCTCGACCTGGGGCGGCCTGACATTTCTCATCCCGTACTTTATCTTCGTAATTCTGATTGGCTCTACCGGCGTTATCGGCGAGTACGCCCTCGGCCGCGCGGGCGGAGCGGGGCCTATGGGCTCCTTCGGCATGTGCACCGAGCTTCGCTGCGGCAAGCGCAAAATAGGCGAGCGCATCGGCTATATCCCCATTCTGGGCTCGCTTGCCCTTGCTATCGGCTACACCTGCGTCATGGGATGGATATTCAAATACACCTTCATGTCCTTCGGCGGAGATTTGTTCGCCATGGGTCAGGATATGGCGGTTATCGCAGGCGCGTTCACCGGCACCGCCTCGAGCTGGGGTGCTAACCTCTGGATCGTGGTAGCGATCATTGTCAGCTTCGTCATAATGTCCTTCGGCGTTGCGGGGGGAATAGAAAGGGCAAACAAAATCATGATGCCCGTCCTGTTTTTCCTGTTCGTAGCTCTGGGCGTGTATATATTCCTGCTGCCCGGCGCCTCAGATGGCTATCGCTACATATTAACGCTGAAGCCCGAGGGGCTGCTGGATCCTCAGCTATGGATATACGCCTTCGGTCAGGCCTTCTTCTCCCTATCTGTGGCCGGTAACGGCAGCGTTATCTACGGTTCATACCTCAGCAGGTATGAGTGTATCCCCAGCTCCGCCCGCGATGTTGCAATATTCGACACGCTTGCGGCGCTGCTGGCGGCATTCGTCATCGTCCCCGTAATGGCGACCGGCGGAGCTTCTCTCGATTCCGGCGGCCCGGGACTTATGTTCATTTACCTTGTAAACGTCATTAACGGTATGGCCGGCGGGCGTATCGTGGGCATGGTGTTCTTCCTGTGCGTGAGCTTTGCGGGCATCAGCTCCATCATCAATCTCTATGAAGCCCCCGTTGCGTTCGTTCAGGAAAAGTTCGGGCTCCGACGGGTTCCCGCGACGGCGGTCATCCATGCGATCGGCTGTGGCGTCGCGCTGTGCATACAGGCGATCGTGTCCGAGTGGATGGACGTTGTTTCCATCTATATCTGCCCTCTCGGCGCACTTCTGGCCGCGATCATGTTCTTCTGGGTCGCGGGCAAGAAATTCGTGCTTGACAGTGTTAACGAGGGTGCGCGCAAGCCCATCGGCAAATGGTATTATCCGCTGAGCAAGTATGTTTACTGTGCCTGCGCGCTGATTGCCCTTATCGCCGGCGCGGCTCTCGGCGGCATAGGCTGAAAAAATATAAGCAATGGATGTAAAATAACAGTTGCATTTTTGAAAAAATTGATGTAATATAAGTATGTATTATTAGAAATTATGCTCTAAGGAGGATTTATATATGAAAAAGCTTGTAAGCATCCTGCTTGTACTTGTTCTCGTGTTCTCCATGTCCGCGTTTGCGCTGGCGGCCGATGTTACCAGCCCCGAGACCGGCAATACAAATGTGGATAACGACAATCCCAATCCCTCTCCCCAGACCGGCGATACTTACACAATCTTCTTTGTTGCCGCTGCAATGGTGCTTGCGATAGGCACCGCCGTGTTCTGCGGCAGGAAGCTCATCAGCGAGAAGTAAAATCAAAACGCAAACGGCTCCATGAATGCGGAAGCAGTCATGGAGCTTTTTTGAATTTCAATGCGGCGAGGTCAGATATGAGCAAAAAGCGGACTCGGACAATACTTATAATAATAGCCGTTATAGCGCTGGCGGTCATAGCATGGTGCGGGGCGTACCTTTGGCAATACTGGCAGGGAGGCCGGCTTGACGCGCTCCTGCAAAGAAATATTGAAGTAAATGAGCTTGAGGGCGACATCGACGCCGAGACCGTGGAGATACCCGTGGACTTTGATGCGCTCAAGGAAGTAAACGAGGATATTTATGCATGGCTTTACGTCCCGGGGACGGACATAAGCTATCCTGTTGTTCAGCACCCGACGGATAACAGCTATTATATACGCCGCAGCTCCGACGGCTCAAGCTACAGCGGAGGCTGTATATACAGCGAGAACTATAACAGCAGGGATTTCTCCGACCGCATGACGGTGCTGTACGGCCACAATCTCCGCTCGGGAAAAATGTTTGCGCCATTGAACGACTTTGCGGACGTCAAGGTGTTTGACTCGCACAGGTATATATATGTATATCTGCCGGATAGGGAGCTGGTGTACGAGATAATCGCGGCCTGCCCGTATTCATATGCGCATATTCTCACAAACCGCGATTTCAACAGCCGCGCCGACTACAACGAATTCTTTGGGGAGGTCATGTATAAGACCGATCTGAACGCTAACTACCTTGATGATGTGGAGCTGAGCTATGACAGCGACAGAGTGCTGACGCTCTCGACCTGTCTGCGGGGCAATAATCAGCAGCGGTATATCGTCATGGGCAGGCTGATTGCCGAGATACCGGCGGCGTGATCCGGGGCTTGTATCGGGAAGGAAAATCTGATATAATAACTTTATTACAAAAATTACAACCAAGGAGAAAACACAATGAATGTTTGGAGTACCGCTCGCAAATCCTGCCTCGTGCTTGGCGCGGCAAGCTTCGCCCACGCAATAATCAAGAGAAACCCCGTGATGCCTCTGGCGCTCTACGGTCTGCACCTTGCGGAGTATTTTGCCGTTGCAAGGAAGGCGGGTAAAAAGGTCTGGTATGACGATACCCGCTGCTTTATAAACACTATGCTGTACGGCTTTACCTTCTGGGTGCCTATGAAGCTCGAAATCGAGTGACAGCTTTTATCCCCCTTTAAGCCTAAGGCGAGTTTGTACGCTTGTCTTACTTAGGGGGGTTTTTTGTGGAGGTGATCGCATGAACAGTGCGGAAAAATGGGATAAAAACGCCGACGCCTTCCAGAAGGTCTTCCTCGGCGGCGAAAATGCTTATAACAGCCGTCTCATAGCTTTTTTGACGGAGCTCGCGGAGCTTCGGCAGGGCGACAGGGTGATCGATATCGGCTGCGGCGTAGGAAAATACGGCAGGAGCCTCGGAGCGCTCGGCTGCGACGTAACCCTTGCGGACATATCTCCAAGGATGCTGGAGTTTGCATCGGGCAACATGGCGGAGCTTCAAAGCCCCTGGCGCACGCTGCTGCTTGACTTTGAAATGGCGGAGGCCGAGAAAATAGGCTCTTATAAGCTTGCCATGTCCACAATGTGTTCCGCAGTACACGATCTTGAGACGGTGAAGAAATTTAGCGCTATAAGCTATGGATACTGCTTCCTGAGCATGTTTTATGATTGGCGGCAGCCGGATAGGGATGCGATGTTTCACGAGGCGGATCTCTCGCCGCGGAGCCTGCACGGCGATATGAAGGCAGACTGTGAGGCAATGCTTGGCTTTGTGCGCGCAGCGGGCTTCCAGCCGGACGTAAGGTATGAAGACTACTGCTGGCAGGATGAGCGCAGCCCCGCCGAGGAGGCCGATTATATCCTGAATCGCTATTACGAGCCCGAGGAGCAGTCTCAGCTGCTGAAGGCGCGGCTTACCGCCGCGGCGGAGCGCCTCTCGCACGGCGGCGGTTTCACCGACAGGGTGAACGCCAAAGCCGCATGGATATACTGGAGAGTATATGGACAGCTTGTTAATTAAATGATAAGATTAATAGCATAATTTAAGTAGAGGGTGATCTTTTGTCAATACTATCTCAGCTCAACAGCCCTGTGATGTATCTGATCTGCGGAGTGATCGTGCTTTTTGTTGCGATCGTGTGCGTATTTTTTATGGTGCGTGCTTACAGGGCGGGTCTTGCCATCGGCATGGACAAGACCAAAATGAAACGAACGATAACGGCAAGCGCGACCTTTGCGGTGCTCCCCTCGGTGGGTATCCTGCTGGGCGTCATCGCCCTGTCGGGCAGTCTGGGCACTCCGCTGCCGTGGCTGCGCCTTTCCGTAATCGGCGCGCTGCACTATGAGACGCAGGTGGCGCAGGGAGCTGCGGAGGCGATCGGCCTTTCGGGTCTGAGCGCCGCTGAGATGACGGCAGAGGCCTTCACGACCATTGCACTTGTGATGAGCTTCTGTATCATGTGGGGCATGGTGTTCTCTATATTCTTCAACAAGAAGTATCTGAAGCGGCTCCAGAACCCAAAGAGCGCCAAAACAGGCGGTGCGGCAGGCTTCGGCGATACGGCGATGACTGCAATGTTCATCGGTCTCGTCAGCGCCTACATCGGCAGCTATATCGGCGGCTTCACCTCCGCCGGCGACGGCGGGCTGCTCAGCTTCAGCGGCTCATGGATGCCGCTGGCGGTCGCTCTCGTTTCGGGCGCGGTGATGGCTGTGTTCATCTGGCTGGCAGAAAAGAGGAGGGCCGCATGGGTGGAGAGCTTTTCCATTGCGGGCAGTATGATAATCGCCATGGTTGCCGCCGTCATCATAAACGGATTTGTAAGCTGAGGAGGTGCGGAAATGACCGGAACAGAAAAAACAGAGATCTTTGAAAAATACAATAACCGAACTCACGCTCTGGGCAGGATCGTCTGCTCGATAATGCTTGTGCTGCTGCTCGGAGCACCCTTTGTCATGGGTCTGCACCTTGGCGCTATGCCTAATCTGTCTGCCGCCGGAAAGGCCTTCCTCGCCGTGGGTATCGTGTGGTTCGTAAGCTGCATCGCCGAATATCTTGTATACACGCCAATGCTGGGCGCGGGCGGCGGCTACCTCGCTTTTATTACCGGCAATCTTATAAATATGAAGATCCCCTGTGCGGTCAACGCGCGCGATATCGTAGGCGCGAAGACCGGCACGCCGGAGAACGAGATCATTTCAACGCTCTCTATAGCAACGGCGTCGCTCGTCACCATACTTGTGTTGGCGGCAGGGGTCGCGCTGATGATACCCCTGCAGCCGGTGCTCCAGGATCCCGCGCTTCAGCCGGCCTTCGATAATGTCGTGCCGGCGCTGTTCGGTGCGATGGCGTACAAGTATTTCCGGAACAATCTGAATATTGCGCTCATTCCTCTGGCGGTAATGAGCCTGCTGTTCATCTTTGTGCCCGGCCTTATATCTTCAACGAGCTTCATGATCCTGCCCAGCGGCGCGATCGCAATCGGTATTGCTTTCCTGCTGTACAGGAAGAAAAAACAGGAGGCTGAATGATGAAAGCTAAAAATTTTGGACTTCTGGCGGCATCGGCGGTAGCCTCGCTTCTGGCTACGGCGGTAGTGCGCACTCTTCTTATGCAGGGCAAGGTCTCGGACTATGTTCCCAAGCCGGATGAAAAACGTGCGATGGAATACGCCGAAAAGCTCGCCGAAATGATAAGATGCGAAACGGTGTCCACTCCCGACGATCCGACCGGCGCAAAATTTTACGCCTTTCACAAGGTGCTTGAAAAGCTGTTCCCTCTGGTGCATGAAAGGCTTGAGCGGACCGTTATAGACGGCAACCTGCTGTATTACTGGCAGGGCCAAAAGCACGATAAGCCCATGGTGCTCATGAGCCATCAGGACGTCGTTCCCGCCGGGGGCGAGTGGCTGCACGAGCCCTTCTCCGGCGATATCGCCGAGGGCAAGGTCTGGGGCAGGGGAGCCGCCGACACGAAGTGTACCGTAATGGCCTTTCTACAGGCGGCCGAGGAGCTGCTCCGGCAGGGCTATGTACCCGAGCAGGATGTATATATATCCTCCTCCTGCACGGAGGAATTTGCCGGCGGCGGCTGTAAAAAGCTCGTTTCGGAGCTCAAGCGGCGCGGTGTCAGACCCCATCTCGTCTGCGACGAGGGTGGCGGCATAATCAACGAGCCCATAGGCGGCGTAAAGGGCAATTACGCCATGATCGGCGTTTTTGAGAAGGGCAAGGGCGATCTGAAGTTCACCGCCCGCTCAAACGGCGGCCATTCCAGCGCGCCCACGAAAAATTCCCCCATCCCGAGGCTTGCGAAATTCGTCAACCGCGTCGAGACCCGCGATCCCTTCAAAAAGAAGCTGCCGCCAGAGGCCAGAGCCATGTTCGAGACGCTCGCGCCCTACGCGGGCTTCGGAATGAAGCTGCTGTTCGGGAACCTGTGGCTGTTTAAGCCGCTCCTGATGCTTGTGCTGCCCATGGTTTCCGCTCAGGCTGGAGCCATGCTCAAGACCACCGTCGCGTTCACAATGCAGTCGGGCTCGGACGCTGCCAATGTTCTGCCGCAGGAGGCCTCCGTATGGGCGAATATGCGCTTTATCCCGCATCAGGGCAAGAATGAAAGCCTTGCTATCATCACGAAGCTTGCCGAAAAATACGGCCTTGAGACCGAGATCCTGTGGGCGGCGGATTACACCGAGCCTGTCGATATCCACGGCGAGGCGTGGAGCAAGGTCGTCGCGGCTATCGAGCGCACTTTCCCCGGCCTTGCGCACAGTCCCTATGTTATGACCGGCGGCACCGACTGCCAGTTTTATCAGGAGATATGCGATAGCTGCATCCGCTTCGGCCCTGTGATATACGGCCCCGAGCAGATGAAGGGTATGCACGGCCTGAACGAAAATATAGAAATAAACTGCCTTCCCGGCGCCGTGGATTTCTATAAAAACCTGATAGATATCAACAGATAAGAAATTAAAATGCCTGCATCGTCTGATGCAGGCATTTTAATCATTTATCGCCCAATTAGCTTTTTTGTTACCGGCGCCTTAAAGCTTATTTTCAGTGTATAAGAATCCGGATTCAAAAGCTATATAGACAGTTCCTTAACTTTATGTGCCGTAATTATTGTATAACTATGTGCGTTTACAGTTATCTTACAGTTACCTGAAAATGCATACCAGTTCTTGCCGACTCTTTCGATTTTTGCGTCTTTGTCCAGAATCCGTACTCTGCACCATTGAACAACGTCATCTGTTTCGATCTGCAAATTCTTCTTTATGCGGTCTACACCCAACTGTGTTATATGGAGTTTGTCAATATTTTCAATTAAGCTGCCCATTGGATACTACCACACTTTTAATTTGCTTCACTGCATATTTGTATGGCGCTGTATATTAATTTGCCAGATTTCATTGGGAGCGCAAAGTCGAATTGGGACTTATTTATAGCCTATTCGACCTCGACTATGCCGTCGGCCTTGACGGTGATCGTGGCTCCGGTCTTTACGTATTCAAGAAACTCGTCGCCAAGGGAGTCGACAACGGGCATTTTGGCGTCCGTCCATACGTCGCCGAGTATCGCGCCGCTGGCCGCAAGGGGGTCGATCGGCTTTGAAAACAGCATGCATGCAGGCTGCTTGCCGCTGGCACAGACGGTGAACAGCACCATGCCTCCGGTGGTGGAGCCGATGGTCATAGGCAGACACAGCGCCTTGCCTATCATGGGTTTTTTGTATATCTCGGCGTTGTTCTGGTCGCCGCATTTCATCTGCTTATCTCCGAACATCATGCCCATTTGATAGGAGGCGAGGGTATTGAAGCCACCGGTGGAAACGAGAGCTTCCGCGGTGCAGGTGCCGGGAACTACGACACGGCCTTTGAACGTTTTCATTTCTGGCCCTCCTTTTTTGTCGTGATGGCGCTGAGTATCTCAGCTTCGGTGTAGTAACGCGCGCTGGTGTAGGTGCGCAGCTTGTTGGAGGAGGTGATGACCGCTTTGCTCTTGCACAGGGGGTTGTTCATGTACATAAGCGGGCAGATGTAGCTGAGTATGATACCCTGACGCTTGAGCTGCTTGGCGTAAGGCGTTTTCTCAAACTCCTTTATGACCGGAGTGGAGGAGGTGAACACAGTGGGCACCGTGACTTTCTTGAGTCCGCTGCGGCTGAGAGCCTCGCCCACGCGCTCGGTCCAGTCGATAAGCTGCCGGAGGGTCATGTGGGGACAGCCGACGAAGCAAAGCTGAGGATCAGCGTCGGGGTTTTTCCAGATGACGGGGTAGCCTGCCTTGACGCGCTCAAGCTCCGCGTCGTCGATGACGTAGACCTGCGCGTTCTCGGCGATTATGCTCTCACCCTGCTCGACCGCCTCGGGGGTGAGATTTTCGATGTGATAAAGACCGACCGCGCCGTTGGAGGCGGTGGCCGCGCCGAAGTCCTTGAGATAGGTGCAGGCCTCGTCGTTCAGCTCAGAGCCGATCCACCTGTCCAGACCCTTGACGTAGGGGACTTCCTCCATGACCTTCATGCCAATGGCCGAGCCCAAAAGCTGAGCGTCAGGCTTTACCGAGCATTTTACTTTGACTATCCAGGTCGCCTTGCGGTTTTCATCCAAAAGCAGGCCGAACTCGGGAACGAAGCCCGCGATGGAGCCCATGAGCTCGATCATACCGGAGTTGCGGTTGCAGCGTGCGCCGAGGACGGAGTTTGCGTAAACGACGGCGCTCGATTCCGCCCACGAAAGGATATCACCCTTTTGGGGCTTGTTGCCCACCTGATCGAGGTAGCAGGTGCAGGTGTAATCATCGTCGCTTGTGATGCCCAGCTGGCGAAGCTGCTGCTCATAGTCATCCTGATATGTGTACATAAACTTTTTGAAGACAAGGTCTTCGATGAGGCTGCTGGGGACATTTTTATCCAGAGGCTTGGGGTCTGCGGTGAACTTCTGGTCGGAGGCGAGACCCGCGTCAATGATCTGCTGATAAAGATCATAGACAGGCTTCATTACCTTTAGACCGAAGCTGATGACCGTATGACCATACTTTGAAGTAATGGGCACCATACGCTCTGCGCCGAAGGTTTCGCCGTACATAACAAGGGTCTTGACGACCTTTGCCATGGTTTCGCCTTTTTCGCCGTTCAGCATGGCCTGCTGCTCGGGGGTAAGCTTCATGAAAATCACATCCTTATTTCAGCAAAATTTGTTACTCAATTAACAAGAACATTCTATACCATCAGTATAATAATGTCAATAAATACTGCGGGAAAAATGCAAAAAGCGCAGCTTCTGCCGCGCTTTTTCAGAGTTTTGCTATGTAAGGCTTATCAGGAGCTCACCGAGACCGATCCCAAGGTAATTTCCTATGGCGTAGCCAAGTATACCGCAGATGAGGCCGGAGACGATGATCTCGTCGTTCTTGAGCTTGTTGGCCACGGGGATTATAAACGCAGGGCCGAACACGCCGGCGGTGGAGGTTATGAGCATCGTATCGCGGTCGATGCCAAAGAGCTTTGCAAGGATAATATGTATGATGACTGCGCCGAACTGCACTACAAGCAGCATTGCAAAAACAACCATCGCGCCGGACAGGGCTTTGAGATCAAAGCACAGCCCCATGGCGACGGAGAACATAAGAATAAAATACTGTCCCGCACTATAGGAGCCGTGCGTATTGCGCACCCGCTTGACGAAGGACAGCGCGATGCCGAGGGTCGTGACGACCAGCATTATAACGGCAGTGTACTCGCCCATTTTGTCAAGACCCGATTTGCCCTGCTTTGAGGGCAGCACAAGGGAAATCGCAACGGCGATCAGCACGCAGACTATCGCAAGGCCGACAAGCGCGGCATAGTCCCTGATGCGGCCCCTGTTCTCAAAATCCTTCGCGTTGCCGTCGTAAAGCGTTCCGACGGGCTTATATGCCGGAAGGATCCTGCCCAGCAGCCTTGGCAGGAAGGACAGCAGCAGGAAGAAGTATATCCCGCCTGCCATCATATCGGCGGTCTGAGTAAGAAGAATGTCGTCGCCGGCGTTCAGAGCCTTGCCGATGGAGATCATATTTGGAGTGCCGCCGGTGTAGGTGCCGATGAGCATAGCGGATATCTTCGCTGCCTGAGCACTGTCGGGAAATAATCCCTTAAACAGAAGAAAGCCGGCGGCTGCGGCGATAATGACCGCAGTAATGTCCATAACGAACGACCCCAGCATAGGCTTTGCCAGAAGCCTTACGCTTTTGAGGTCAGACGAGAACAGAATAAGAGGCATTGCAATCAGCACAAGTACGCTCGAGATCGTCTCGGCCATGGACATATCCGCGCCCAGCCACTTGAATACAAAGCTCAAAAGAAGTCCGGACGCGTAGCTAAGAAACACCGCTCCCAGAGTGCAGCAGATCTTATTAGTTTTGGCCAGAAGCTTCATAAGCGCCGGCAGGCAGACTATTGCGATTATAAGCAGGATGGTGCCTGTCATTTTCGCATCACCCCTTCAAAGCGCCCGCCTCGGGCATCAGCTCATCCGAAATGCGGCCGAGCATTTTTGCAAAAAGAGCGCTCTCCTCGGGCGTGAAGCTTGCTTCGATCCTGTCCATGACGGTTGTGACATAGCCGCGCATGATATCCGTGTAGCCGTAATACTTTTCGGACAGCACAAGGTGATACTCTCTGCGGTCGGTGGTTGAGTTCTGCTTTTTCAGGTATCCCTTTTTTATAAGGTTGTTCACCTTATAGGTAGCGTTTGACTGGGAAATGTTCAAAAACTCCGCGAACTGACCTACGGTAGGCTCGTCGAGGGCGTGAATTATCTCGATTGAAAAAGCTTCCATGGCGCTGAGCGAGCCCTCACGCTCCCTAACAAGCTCGAATATCCGGCGGAAGAATTCCAGCTTGAACTTATCGTATACATCTTGAAAATTTGCCTGAAGCATATTGCGGTCTCCTTTTAGGATGAGGTTTTGTGTATGGAGAAATACTTCTGCTTTTTAATGTATTTTAATATAAATTCGCCAAATTGTAAACAGTTTTTGGCCTCACTGCTTAATCCCCCGAAGCAGCCTGTGCTTCGGGGGGCGTGTTTCCAAATATCAATCTCCACTGATGCGGGCGCCGTCCATAAGCTCTACGGAAACGTCAAAGGTATTTCCGTCGCGCCAAACGGTAAAGTCTATCGTGTCGCCGACCTCAAGCTCGGCCTTGGCGGCCGAAATATCAGCGTTCTGGTGCGCGTCTGCGCCGTTGACCTTTATAATGATATCGCCCTTTTCAATACCCTGAGCCTCCGCGTCGGAGCCTTCGAGAACATGGGATACATACAGTCCCTGAGGTATATCGTAATAATCGGCTATTTTCTCGCTTATGGGACCTATCGTGACGCCTATGGTGCTGCGGCCGTAGACCGCGCCGTCCTTCACTAGTGCGGCGACGATCGCTTCAACGGTGTCGGAGGGGATGGCGAAGCCGAGACCCTCGATGCCGTTGCCGAAGGTGGATATCATCTTCATATTGGTGATACCTATGACCTGACCGCGGTCGTTGAACAGCGGCCCGCCGGAGTTGCCCTCGTTGATCGAGGCGTCGGTCTGGATAAGGCTCATGACGGCACCGTTGTAGCTTATCTCGCGGTTTAAAGCGGAGATGATGCCGCGGGTCATGGTCAGACGAAGATCGGGACTCAGGGGATTCCCGATAGCCGCAACGCTGTCGCCCACGCTGAGGTCCGCGCTGGAGGCGAATTCCGCTGCGGTGAGCCCCTCGGCTTCAATCTTTATGACAGCGATATCGCTCTGACTGTCGTAGCCGACAAGTTTTGCCTCATACTCGCTGCCGTCGTAGAGAACGACCTTGGCCGAGTCGCCCTCATCAATTACGTGAGTGTTGGTGAGGACATAGCCGTCGGAGGAGATAATAACGCCGCTGCCCCAGCCGTAATAATCGGGACTGTCACCGACGAAGCTCTTGATGCCGACGACGGAGGGGACGCACTTATCATAGATGTCGCTGAAATCCATCGCCGTGCCGCCGGAAGGGATCATTTGCAGCGTAAAGCTGCCCCGCTCATCGGTAACGGGTATGTTGATCTCGGCCTGTGTGATGCTGTCCGAATTATAAACGCTGTCCATATAGTCCTGCCAGAGCGCGGGCATCCCGTCGGAGTTGCGGCGGGTCGAGCCGCCGTCACTGTTTACAGCGATCCAGACGCCGGCGATTATAAGGCATACGCAGGCGATAACGGCGATGATCCGAACTCTGCGATTGCCAGAGGGCGGGGTCTGCGGCCGCTGCTGCGGCGCGCCCTGCGGAGCCGCGCTTCCGGTCTTATACCAGTTGTTGTTGCTGTACCAGCTCATGTTTATCTCCAATCCGCCGCGCATGGCAGCACTTATTTTGCGGGCATTGCCAGCGGCAGCGTGAATACGAATACCGTAACGCCGTCGCGGCTGGTCACGACAACATCCTCGTCGTGGCTGTTGAGTATCTTCTTGACAAGATACAGACCCAGACCTACGCCGTCCTTATCCATGCTGCGGGAGCGATCGGACTTGTGGAAGCGGTCGAAAATATAAGGCAGGTCGTCCTTTGGAATAGTCTCGCCCATGTTTTTGACGGAAACATAGGCTTTGCTGCCCTTTTTATACAGCCTGATGGTTATGGTGCTCCCGGGCGAGGCAAACTTCACGGCGTTGTCGGTCAGGTTATAGATGACCTGAGTGATGGAGTCACGCTCCGCGAAAACGATTATCGGATCTTCGGGGAGCTGGGGATCAACATCGAGGTGTTTCTCCTTTGCACGCTCCTCAAAGCTGAGCATACTCTGGAGCAGAAGCTCGGACAGGTCAAACTTTGTGCGCTTTGACTTATCCACAGCGTCGCTTTCGGCCTGACTGAGATTGAGCATATTGCGTACAAGGCGGGACAGCCTGCGTGTCTCATCGGCGATCTTGCGCAGGTATTTTTCCTCCTGCTCGCGGGGAATGGTGCCGTCAAGGATACCGTCGGCAAAGCCCGCTATTGTGGTCATAGGAGTGCGCAGCTCGTGAGATATGTTTGCCACGAACTCCTGACGCTTATTCTCGCTCTGCTCGAGTGAATCGGCCATGAGGTTGAACGACTCCAGAAGCGTACCGATCTCATCATCGCGGTCTTCCCTGGTGTTCACGCGGACGGAGAAATCTCCCATAGCGAATTTACGCGCCGCCAGGGTCAGCTCATCCAGCGGCTCCGCCATCTTTTTAGAATATATGAGGCTCATGAGTATCGCAATGAGCATTACCGCGATGCCGACCGCGAACACAACGCCCATAAAGGTCTGCCAGCCGCTCATGATGGCAACGTCATTAGAGGATACGAACACATAGCCGAGCAGCTCGCCGCCGGAATTGATGGGCTTTGCAACCACGTACTGCTGCTCGGGGTAGAATCCGCCGAGGTCGGTAAGACTGTCAAAATTGCCGGTGCTCTGCAGGGTCGAGACGACGGCGGAGTCAAGCAGCTTGCCCTGATGCTTGGCGCAGTGCAGGGTCAGATCGGAACAGGACAGCACAAGACCGTCCTGATCGCATATGAATATGTGACTTGAGGTGGCGTTGGCAATGGGGCTGATGGTCATGCGGAGGTTCCAGCTTGCAAGCGACTCCTGCTTTGCGAGGGCGGAGGCAGTGCGCACTACCTCGGCGGCGCAGGCGCTCATCCTGTCCCGTGTGTTGCTTATAAGATAGCTGCGGCCGATAATGAAAAAGGACGCGCCTATAATGAAGAAGCAGAAGAACACCAAAAGCGCTGTTGCAAGGAAATTTCTTAAGTATATGCTTTTCATTTACTTGGCGACTTCAAACTTATACCCTACGCCCCAGACGGTCTGCAGCGACCACTGAGAGGATACGCCCTCAAGCTTCTCTCTCAGGCGCTTTATGTGCACGTCAACGGTGCGCGAGTCACCGAAATAATCAAAGCCCCAGACCTCGTCAAGAAGCTGGTTTCTCGTGAAAACGATGTTGGGAGAGGCCGCGAGATGGTAAAGAAGCTCCATTTCTTTGGGCGGCGTGTCCACCTTAGCGCCGTCGACCAGCAGCTCATAGGAGTCGAGATTGATGACGAGCCTGTCATAGGTGAGCTTTTTCTCCTTGGGGGCGCTCTCAGCCTCGGAGCGCCGCATGACCGCGTGGATGCGTGCCAGAAGCTCCTTGACCTCAAAGGGCTTGGTGATATAGTCGTCCGCGCCTATGTCAAGACCGGCGACCTTGTCGCCCACCGCGCCCTTGGCGGTAAGCATGATGATGGGTACGGAGGAGGTCTTGCGTATCTCGCGGCAGACCTGCATACCGTCCATAACGGGCATCATAATGTCCAGCAGCACCAGATCGGGCTGAAGCTCGCCGAACATGGTGATACCCTTGCCGCCGTCGTGGGCGATACTGACTTCAAAGCCATCCTTCTCCAGATAGAGCATGAGCAGCTCAGCAATATTAACGTCGTCTTCAACAACGAGGGCTTTCTTATTCATAGTATTTACCCCTTGATTATAGATTGTATCAAAATATATTATACATCAAGGCTGAGCATAAAGGTGAATAAAATGTAAAAAAGGAGCTGCCATGCAGCAGCTCCTTGATTATCTTGCGTTTGTCAGTTTATTACTGAGCAGGAGTCTCCTTGGCCTTGGACTGTGCGCTCAGAGCCTTAACGCCCTCGACAACGAGGTCGATAGCAAGGATGATGAGTAGGACAGCGATGACGCCGCGGACGATGCCCCAAGTTACGTCAGCACCGGAGGTGACGAGGTTGACCTGGGTGATGATGGTGAATACAAGAGAGGTCAGGGTAACAAGAAGCATGAACGCCATGGGGACATAGAACATCTTGTTGCTTCTGCCGATCTTGCCGAGCCATGCGGCGACTGCGAGCAGACCGAGAGCTGCCAGGAGCTGGTTTGCAGCGCCGAACAGAGCCCAGATCTTTGCATAGCCGGTCATGCCGAGTGCAATGCCGATAACCACGGTGATAGCGGTGGAGACGTACGGATTGGTGAGGACTTTTCTTGCACCGGTCATATCCTTGACGCTCTCGCCGGGCTTCATCCAGAATTCCTGGAACATGTAACGAGCCAGACGGGTCGCGGTGTCAAGAGATGTCAGGCAGAATGCGGAAACGGCGAGGATGAGCAGAGAGTAGGTAACGCTCTGAGCGCCGGCGCCGAACAGGGTTCCGAGCATCTGAGACAGGCCGCCCGCGAAAACTGCGGTGGGAACGACGGTGGTGCCTGCCGCGTAATCCTTCCAGATGTATGCAACAGCGCAGAGGGAGATGATCGCCAGAGCGGACTCGATGAGCATGCCGCCGTAAGCGATGGGCCTTGCATCCTGCTCACGGTTGAGCTGCTTTGCAGTGGTGCCTGAGCCGACGAGAGAATGGAAGCCGGAGATAGCGCCGCAGGCGATGGTGACGAACAGTGCCGGGAACAGGTAGCCGATGGAGGAACCGGTCGGGGCGACAGTGTCATAGAAGCCGGTGAACGCGGGCATTGCGTCGATGCTGGGATGGCAGCCGATGATGCCGACAACGGCGAGGATCATCATACCGTAGAGCAGGAAAGAGCTCAGGTAGTCACGGGGCTGCAGAAGGATCCAGACAGGAGTGACGGAGGCGACGAGAATGTACACGCCGCAGATGATCATCCATGCCTCATAGCTGAGGTAGATGGGGTGCCAGTTGAGGCCGATATACATACAGATCACGATAAGGACAACGCCGATGATGGTGGAAACACCGAGAGGAGCGTTTCTTCTGTAAACGAAGAAGCCAAAGAGGACAGCGACGACGATGAAGAAGATGGAGATCATCGCAGTGCTGGCGTTTGCAGCGCTGGCCGCGTAGTCAACGGCGCCGCTTTCAAGGAAGGTTGCCTTGAAGGTGTTGGCGACGATGGAAGCGAATGCGGCGACGACGAGCAGGAGGGTCAGGTAAGCGAAGATGATGAACAGACGCTTTGCCTTGAGACCAATGCTGTCTTCAATAACGGTGCCGATGGACTTGCCCTTGTTGCGGACGGATGCGAACAGAGCGCCGAAGTCATGCACGCCGCCGAAGAAGATACCGCCGATGAGTACCCAAAGAGCGACGGGGACCCAGCCGAAAACGGCGGCCTGGATAGGTCCGTTTATGGGGCCTGCGCCCGCGATAGAGGAGAAGTGGTGTCCCATAAGCACGGGTGCCTTTGCGGGAACATAGTCAACACCATCTTCCATGGTGTGAGCAGGGGTAACGTTCTTGGAATTTACGCCCCACTTTTTTGCCAGCCATCCGCCGTAAACTATGTAACCTACGATCAGAACGGCTATGCTGATTATAAGTAATACAGCAGCATTCATTTTAGAATTTTCTCCCTTTCTAAAAAATTTATTTCAGCAGCGTTTTTTTCAAAAGCTGTGCTGTACTGCGTCCGCTGGCGTTTGAGGCGGTCATTCCGCTCTCGAGCGCTATCACGCCGGTGTGGAAATCCATCCAGCCGTAATAGGATAGCCGGAAGCTCTTGTATATCCTCGTCTTTTTGAGTGCCTTGAGAGCCTTGTCCTCGCAGGTGTCGCAAATAAACAGGGCGGTTATGTAAGAGCACATGTGCCCGGCTTTGGGCTCAATGTGGGCCATGCCCTCCCTGTAGGCATAGTCCCTGCAACGGGAAAAGATCTCCTCTGTAAGATGAGGAACGGAAAAAATATAAACGTACTCGTTGCTGTCGGCCTCCCATAGCTTTGCGGCCTTTACGAGAACGTATTTTTCGGAGTGCACATGAAGAAAGCAGGTCGCGGCAAGCTCATCCTCGCCGCCGTCGAAACGCTCGATATCGAAATATCCGGAATAGCTCTCGCACAAGATATCAATAGCTTCGGCCCTTGTCATACATAACCTCCCTCAGAATGCTCCGGCAGATAAAAGTGTTCAAAAATGCGAATATTGTTAATTAATCTTCAAATGCGTTAACAGTATATCTTTATTTGATTAAAAAATCAATAGTTTTTTAACAAATTGTTCATGATTTTTTGGCATGCTAAGTATAAATATTTGAAATAATTTGCAAATAAAAGGGATTTTCGAGGGAAAAGGAAATTTTGGTTTACTTTCAGAAAAATTTAAAGTATTCTTAAATAAAAAATTATTATTATTAATACACATCCTCCGCGCAGACGGGGATGTGGTTTGGGAGAAACGGAATGAACAGAGAATTTGAGCTGTGTGTGCCCTGCCTTTTGGGGCTTGAAGGACCTATAGCTGATGAGCTGCGGCGCATGAAGCTTTCCGACGTGAAAAACGAAAACGGCAGGGTGTATTTCCGCGGCGGAGCGGAGGCCGTTGCCAAGGCCAATATAAACCTTCGCATCGGCGAACGGGTGCTGCTGGAGCTGGGCAGGTTTGAAGCGAACACCTTCGACGAGCTTTTTGAAAAGACAAAGGCTCTGCCGTGGGAAATGCTCATACCGAGGGACGCGGCCTTTCCCGTTAAGGGCTACAGCCTTAATTCAAAGCTCTTTTCCGTGTCCGACTGCCAGAGGATCATCAAAAAAGCAGTCGTCGAGAGGCTTAAGAGCGTTTACGGCATCGAGTGGTTCTCGGAGACTGCCGAGGTCTATCAGATACAATTTTCAATAATGAAGGATGTCGCATCGCTGTGCGTCGATACCTCCGGCGACGGGCTGCACAAGCGCGGCTACCGTCCGGCGCATAACGCAGCTCCCCTCAAGGAGACTATGGCGGCGGCGATGGTGTCGTTTTCCCGCTATCGCGGCAGGGAGGATTTCTGCGACCCCTTCTGCGGCAGCGGTACGATCCCCATCGAGGCGGCGCTCATCGCAAAAAACCGCGCCCCCGGCCTGAACCGCAGCTTCGCTGCGATGGATTGGCGCGTTTTCGACAATAAGATCTGGCAGCAGGCGAGGGAGGAGGCGCGCAGCCGCGAGTTTAACGGTGATTACCGCATCGTGGGTGCGGATATCGATCCCAACGCCCTTGCGATCGCAAGAGAAAACGCCGAACGGGCGGGAGTAGCGGATATCGTGCGCTTTGAAAAAGCCGACGCCGCGAAATTCGACCGCGTGACGGAAAACGGCATCATAGTAACAAACCCGCCCTACGGCGAGCGCATTATGGAAAAACAGGAGGCCGAGCAGCTTTACAGAGCCTTCGGAGCGGCATGGCGCGGAACGCAAAACTGGAAGCTTTACCTGCTGTCCTCCCACACCGAGTTTGAGCGCACCTTCGGCAAGACCGCCGATAAAAAGCGCAAGCTTTATAACGGGATGATAAAGTGCGACCTGTTTATGTATTTATAATTGTATAAACCACCGCTGCGGCTTCACCGGAATTTTGCGGAGAAAAATATATAAAAATTTTTGCAAATTTTTCACTAAAGGTACTTGAAATTTTCTGAATATGTGTTATTATAATAATCGAGTTAGCACTCAAAGCTAAAGAGTGCTAACTCGGTCGAACTTTGTAAATAAAATTTGGAGGTATATATAATGAAACTGAAGCCTTTGGCAGACAGAGTTGTGCTCGTGCAGAGAGCAGCTGAGGAAAAAACTCAGAGCGGTATTTTCCTTACCGCGGCGGCGCAGGAGAAGCCCGAGATATATGAGGTCGTCGAGGTTGGCCCCGGCGGCGTCATTGACGGAAACGAGGTCGTTATGACCGTTAGCGTCGGCGAGAAGGTGCTCGTAGGCAAGTACAGCGGCAGCAAGATAAAGCTCGACGATGTTGACTACACCATCGTTCGCCAGAGCGACATTCTCGCAATAGTTGAGTAATTTATCAAGGAGGCAAATATTATGGCAAAGCAGATAATTTTCGGCGAAGAGGCCCGCAAGGCTATTGAGCGCGGCGTGAATCAGCTCGCGGATACCGTTAAGATCACCCTCGGCCCCAAGGGCCGCAACGTAGTGTTGGACAAGAAATTCGGCGCACCCCTCATCACCAATGACGGCGTTACCATCGCAAAGGAGATCGAACTGGACGATCCGTTTGAGAACATGGGCGCACAGCTTATAAAGGAAGTTTCCACCAAGACGAACGATGTTGCCGGCGACGGCACCACAAGCGCCACCGTGCTTGCACAGGCGATGATCAACGAGGGTCTTAAGAACCTTGCCGCCGGAGCAAATCCCATGACCATGAAGCGCGGCATCAAGAAGGCTTCCGACGCAGCCGTCGGCGCCATCCGCGCAAACTCCCAGCCCGTATCCGGCAGCGGCGATATCGCCCGCGTCGGCGCTATCTCCAGCGGCGACGAGGTCATCGGCACCCTGATCGCAGAGGCGATGGAGAAGGTCTCCCAGAACGGAGTTATCACCATCGAGGAGTCTAAGACCGCGGAGACCTACAGCGAGGTCGTCGAAGGCATGCAGTTTGACCGCGGCTACCTGAGCCCCTACATGGCCACCGATACCGAAAAGATGGAGGCCGTGCTTGACGACGCTCTCATCCTCATCACCGATAAGAAAGTCACTAATATTCAGGAGATCCTTCCCCTGCTCGAGCAGATCGTCAAGGCCGGACGCAAGCTACTCATAGTTGCCGAGGACGTCGAGGGCGAGGCTCTTGCGACCATCATCCTCAACAAGCTGCGCGGCACCTTCACCTGCGTGTGCGTCAAGGCTCCCGGCTTCGGCGACAGGCGCAAGGAGATGCTTCAGGATATTGCCATCCTCACCGGCGGTCAGGTAATCTCCGCGGATCTGGGCATGGAGCTCAAGGACGCCGAGATCAATATGCTCGGTCAGGCACGCCAGGTCAAGGTCACCAAGGAGAATACCGTTATCGTTGACGGAGCAGGCCAGACCTCGGATATCAAGGCCCGCATAGCCCAGATAACCGCTCAGATCGAGACCACCACCTCCGAGTATGACAAGGAAAAGCTGCAGGAGCGCCTTGCAAAGCTTTCCGGCGGCGTAGCGGTCATCAAGGTCGGCGCTGCTACCGAGACCGAGATGAAGGAGAAGAAGCTCCGTATCGAGGACGCCCTGAACGCCACCCGCGCAGCCGTTGAAGAGGGCATAGTGGCCGGCGGCGGCTCTGCATATGTTGCTGCGGCCAAGGCAGCCGACGAGCTGGCAGCCACCCTTGAGGGCGACGAGAAGACCGGCGCTGCGATAATCGCGAAGGCTCTGAGAGCTCCCATCATGCAGATTGCGGCAAACGCGGGCCTTGAGGGCGCGGTCATCCTCAACAACATCTACGGCAGCGAAGAGGCCTCCTACGGCTTTGACGCGGCAAACGAGGTTTACGGCAATATGATCAAGATGGGCATCATCGATCCGACCAAGGTCTGCCGCAGCGCCCTTGAGAATGCGGCTTCCGTTGCGTCCATGGTGCTGACCACCGAGAGCCTTGTCACCGATATCCCCACTCCTCCCGCACCCGCGGCCCCCGCACCGGATATGGGCGGCATGTACTGATCCGAAGCTAAAATAAAGCATAAATTTTCAGGTCGACCCTTCAATTGAAGGGTCGACCTGAAAATTTATACGAAAACCTACCTGCCGGATAGTTCCTCCGGCGATAAGGCGAGCGATGCTCGTCTCTACGTGTGCAGGATGTTTGCTGTACGGTAATTTTTATAATAGAAATATACTGAACACTGCCATTGTATATAATCAGGATACCGCAAAAACGACACTCACGATCTCAATGCGGATTGACTGTCTGCCAAGACCGTCGCTATTGCGGGAGCTGGCTGCTTCGCTTGAATTCCTCGCTATCCTTCATATATGGGAGCATATGATCGCGCACGAGCTCCGGCCACATGAGGAAATAGCTGCCGAAAGGGTTTATAACGGAATGGCGGCCGTTGGAAACGAGCATCTGGAAATACTCCATGGGATGCATGCACACGAAGTCGCATCCGTCTTTGAGTCTGCCGAACTCCTCAGAATCGGTGAAGATGGGTATAAACACCTGCCCGCCCAGCGTGAGAGTGACGAAATTGACGGATTTCGCGTGCTTTACGTCGCTGCCCTTCTGCACAGCAAGATACAGGGGCGTCTTTGAGACCTGCTCGAGCAGCATCGAAAGGGTCTGCTGATCCCTGCCCTGAGAGTCGCCGTATTTTTTAATGAGCTTTTTGATGCCGTTTCGGGAGATCAGGTCTATCTGCTCCTGACTGAGTTCACCTTTTGCCATATGCTTGTCCTCGCTTAATATTGTTGTTAACCAATATTATAACAGGAGAAACAGCAAATGTCCATTGGGTAAAGAACAGCCGCAGAGCCGAAAAAATTCTTCTAAAAAACACTTGACGAATTCGTGCCGAGGTGCTATTATAACAAGCAATAAAAAACCTGTGATTAAGAGTAGTAGCTTTACTTGATGTATTCAGAGAGCGGCCGATGGTGGGAGTGCCGTTGCGGAGAGTATTGTGAATGGACTTATGAGGGCGGCCGAAAGCATTTTTGTGAGTAGTAGCCGACGGGATCCGTGCCCGTTATCCGAACGGCTTACATGTTGGTGTAAGAAAAAGAGCGGTCGGCTTATGTCGGCAACTTGGGTGGTACCGCAGGATTCAAGTCTTGTCCCATATGTTGGGGACAGGGCTTTTATTTTTTGATGAGAGGATATGACCATGAAACTAATGACCAAACGATGGCGACGGCCGATTTTTCTTTGACCTGAACAAAAACAAAACAAGAAATTTTAAGGAGATAACCATCATGAAAAGCTTTAAGAAAATAATTGCTCTCGCCTTAGCGCTCGCACTTACCTTCGCCGTCGCCGCCTGCGGCACATCGGACAGCGGCAAAAAGACCATCGGCATCATCCAGTTCGGCTCGCACGGCTCGCTCAACAACTGCTATGACGGCATCATGCAGGGACTCAAGGAGAACGGCATAACCGAGGATGAGTACGACATCGAGTATGTCAACAGCAACTTTGATGCAAGCGTTTCCCAGACTCAGGCGAACAACCTTGTAAATAAAAACGCCGCCGTGATCATTGCGATCGCAACTCCGTCCGCCGTGGCTGCCGCAAATGCCGCCGCCGATACGGATGTTCCGGTCGTCTACTGCGCGATAACCGACTCCTCCGTTATGGAAAATTACACGAACGTCACCGGTTCCTCTGACATCCCCAATTTTGACAAGCAGCTTGAAGTCGTTACCGGCTTCATGGGCAAGACCGACCTTAAGATCGGTGTGCTTTACTCGACAGAGGAGTCAAGCTCCCCGGTCCAGGTTGAAAACCTTAAGAAGGCCGCAGAAAAGTATAGCGGAATGGAGATTCTCGACTCCGCCGTTGCGGACATCAACACCATTGACTCTAAGACAAACGAGCTTATCGACCGCGGCGTCGACTGCTTCGTAAATCTGCTTGACAACACCATCGTCGGCAAGCTCGAGACTAACATTCTCCCGATCACCAACGAGAAGAAGATCCCCGTTTTCGGCTCCGAGATCGAGCAGGTAAAGGTCGGCTGTGCGGCAAGCGCATCCATTGAGTATAATGACGTAGGCTTCGCAGCCGGTAAGGCCGCTGCCGAGATATTAAACGGCAAGAGCGCCTCGGATATTCCGGTGGCCTACATCACCGAGCCGAAGAACTACTACAACAGCAAGGTGTGCGCCGAACTGGGCCTGACCGTTCCTGCGAGCGTCGCGGCAGAGGACGTCGGTGCGTAAAGAAAATATGCCGGTGGCATGTTTTCAGAACCGGCCGTAGGAGCTATGCTCCGAGGAGGGAAGCTGAAGTACCCTGCGTTTTTACAGCGTGCAAAAAAGTCTTCCGGACTTTTTTGACACGCTGTAAAGCGCCGTATATCTTGTTTTAGAAGGAAAAAGAGCCATGTTATTTTTCGCCACAACTATTGACGGACTGCAGATGGGCTTGTGCTTTGCGGTGCTGGCGCTGGGTGTGTATATATCCTATTCAATCCTTGACTTTCCGGATCTGTCGGTCGACGGCACGTTTCCGCTCGGCGGCGTATGCTGCACGATATTGATGCTCAAGCTGGGCGTACCGGCCCTGCCGGCGATCTTCCTGAGCTTTTTCGCCGGAATGGCGGCGGGCGCGGTAACAGGCGTTCTCCATGTTAAATTCAATATATCGAAGCTGCTTGCGGGCATAATCGTTATGACTGCTCTTCTGTCGGTCACTCTGGCGCTCACAAAGCTGCTGACGGCAACCGGTCTGACCACGACTATATTCTCGTTCAGGAGCGAGAATCTGCAAAGCCTGTTTGGCGGAAAGACCGCGATGCTGCTGGGCAGCGGCGGCCGCGACTATATGATACTTATCATCGAGCTCGTGTTCGTTATTGCGATAAAGCTGATGATCGATCTGTTTCTCAAAACAAAGCTAGGCTATATGCTCCGTGCGACGGGTGATAACGAAAAGCTGGTGATCTCGCTCGGAAAGGACAGCGGAACGTATAAGATCCTCGGCATAGCGCTTGCAAACGGCTTTGTCGCAATGTCCGGCGCGCTTTACGCGAACCTGTATACCCAGTATGACAACTCCTCCGGTAGCGGCAAGGTGGTCATGGCCCTCGCTTCCGTTATCGTCGGTATGACGGTGTTTTCAAGGGTCAGGCATATTAACGATACCACGGCGGTAATCCTCGGCGCGGTGATATATTCGCTTTGCTTAAACTACCTTGTACTCGTTGATACCAACGGCATTTATCTGAAGCTTTTGAACGCCGTTATGTTCGCGCTTATCCTAATTTTCAATGAGAAAACATCAGGGCTCGTCTCAAAGCATTCCAGGCTGAAGGGGGGGCAGGCAAAATGATCGAACTGCGGGGAGTATCAAAAATATATAACCCGGGCACCGTGACGGAGCTCTGCCTGTTTGAGGATTTCAATCTGAAGGTAAAAGACGGCGAATTTGTCTCGGTCGTGGGCAGCAACGGCAGCGGAAAGACTTCAATGCTCAATATTATCTGCGGCAGCATACCCGTGAGCGGCGGCGACGTCCTGATCGACGGAAAGAGCATCAACGGCCTGCACGAGTACGAGCGCTACCGTATGATGGGCCGCGTTTATCAAGATCCCGCGGCTGGCACCTGCCCGAGTATGTCAATACTCGAGAATATGTCCCTCGCGGATAACAAGGGCAGGCGCTACGGCCTTTCCTTCGGCATAAATAACGTCCGCAGGGAGTATTACCGCGAGCAGCTCAGCGCTCTGGGACTGGGGCTTGAAGATAAGCTGAACGTGAAGCTGGGCGCGCTTTCCGGAGGCCAGAGGCAGGCCGTAGCGCTTTTGATGGCGACGATGACGCCGATAGATTTTCTGATATTGGATGAGCACACGGCGGCGCTTGATCCGAGGACGGCCGAGATAATAATGGAGCTCACCGACAGGATCATCAAGGAAAAGCGCCTGACTGCGATCATGGTGACGCACAACCTGCGCTACGCCGTCGAGTACGGCACGCGGCTTCTGATGATGGACAGGGGAAATATAATCCTTGATAAATCAGGCGCGGAAAAGCAGAGCTCAAAGGTCGACGACCTGCTTGGGATATTCAACAGGATAAGCATAGAATGCGGCAATTGAAAAGATCACCTGTGAAAATTCACAGGTGATCTTTTCAGCATTTATGAGCGCAGCTTCAAATGTCCAGTTACTTACCTACTCTTGGCGGCCGACTGCAAAGGAACCGCGCTTTTCGTTCCGCGGCAGTAGGTATGTTCATTTCAACTCTATATTTGGAGACGGTTCTCCTTGATATATCAATACCATCCGATTTCATAATCTGAGCTATTTTTTGATCTGACAGCGGTGAAGCGGAATCTTCGTTCTCAATTATGCCGCTTATTTTAGAAATCACATATGCCTGCGACCTGTTTTCACCTCCAACCGCAAAAGCGGACCTGCTGAAAAAGTAGCTGAGAGGATATATACCATGGGAACAAAAGATATACTTTCCGTGTATTGCTCTGCTCAGGGTCGATTCGTTCAAAGAAAGCCTAAGGGCAAGCTCGTTTTGAAACAACGGCGTCAGGTTTGCCCGCTGACCGAGAAAAAAGTCCTTTTGAGTCTCAACGATCTCTTTAATACAGATAATGAGAGTGTTTCTTCTCTGCTCGATGCTATGTATCGCCATGCGGGCCTGACCGTACTTTTCGGTCAGATAGTCTTTTACATCGGGATCTCCGGTCTTCATAAGCTCTATATAATACGGAGATATCCTCAAGCTCGGTATCCAGTTGTCGTTTAAAGCTATCTCAAACCCATCGGGGGTGCTGAGCACGACCGCGTCAGGAATGATATAATTTGTCTTGTCTCCGCTGCAAAAGTAAGACGCGGGCTTCGGATCAAGAGCTTTTACAAATCTGCTGGCTTCATAGACATCATGGATGCTTGCGCCCAGATCCTGCGAAATGCTCCTGTATTTATTGTCGGCCAGAGCCTGTAAGTGACGGCTTATTATCTCTTCTGCGTATTTCGGTACACGCTCCGCTCTTTTGAGCTGCAAAAGCAGGCACTCCTGCAAATCTCTTGCGCCTATGCCTGCGGGAGAAAGACTTTGCAGTACCTCAAGCCCCTCGAAAACGAGCTCCCTGTTTATGCCCAGCCTTGCCGCGATCTCTTCGCAGGATTCTTCCAAATACCCGCCGCTGTTAAGGCACTGTGCGAGATACTCCGCCACGGCGATATGCTCTCTCGCGTGGTTGCTGCCAAGAAGCTGCTCATGCACATGGTCATACAGGGATTCTTCCTTGACGTCGTCGGGTATCCAACCGAGCGCGTCCTTGTCCCCGTCATAATTTCGCTCCTGGGTACTATGCGTACGGGCACCGTGCCAGACCATTCTGTCCGGCAGTCTTTGCGCCGGCTGCACGGACTCGAGAACAGGATTTTCCTCCAGCTGGGTCTGTACAAAGCTCAGCAGCTCGCAGTTATTCATATGCAGAAGACCAGCGTACTGGACAAGCTGCGTAGATGCAATATTCTTAAGTTTTGTACTGAGTTCCGCTCTCACCTTAGCCGTCCCTTTCTCGCTGTATCAGAGCTCCAGACCGTATTTGACCATCCTTACATACAGTGTCTTACGGGAAATGCCGAGCAGCTGAGCCGCCTTGCTTTTATTGTATCCGCAGGCCTCCAACGCCTGGATCAGTTCAGATCTCTTCGCATCCTGCACCTTTGGTGCGGAGGCCTCGCCTGTCTCCGCCGTGAAGGTGACACTGCTCATCGTTCTCTCCAGAAGCCGGGAATTGACAGGGGAGCCGTTGCTCATCAGGAGTATGTATTCAAGGGTGTTTCGCAGCTCCCGGACATTGCCGCGCCATGGATATGTATCAAGCGCCGCGTAAAAATCCTCGGTTGCCTGCACATCATCCAAGCCGTAGTCGTCGCATATCCGATTTACAAACACATGCGCAAGACTTGCAATATCCTCCCTGCGCTCTCTGAGAGGAGGCAGGTATATGGGGATGACTGCCAAACGGAAGTAAAGATCCGAGCGGAAGTTTCCCTTGCTTATCTCTGCCTTGAGGTCGCGGTTGGTGGCCGCTATAACACGGATATCCACCTTGCGCTCGGCTTTCCCGCCCAGAGGCATAACGCTGCGCTCTTCAAGAACACGAAGCAGACTGACCTGCATATCCAAAGGCATTTCGCCGATTTCATCCAGAAACAGGGTCCCGCCGTTGGCCAGCTCGATCTTGCCTTTTTTGCCGCCCTTGACAGCGCCGGTGAAGCTGCCCTCCTCATAGCCGAAAAGCTCGCTTTGCAGAAGATTCCTGTCAATAGCGCCGCAGTTTATGGGAACAAAGCGCCCCTTTCTGCCGCTGACATCGTGTATGGACTTGGCGATAAGCTCCTTTCCCGTACCGCTTTCTCCCTGTATCAAAACAGAGACGGGCTTTTTCGCAATGCGTAGGATGGTGTCCTTTATCGAGGAGATCTCCCTGCTTTCACCCACAATTGCATCCAGATTGGGGTGGCTGTTCGTCGCGTGGGGGCCTTTTTGGGATGCGGAGATTTCAGTTGATGCGGCAAGCACCATAACATGCGCCGCCTCTATGCCCTGAAAGCCCAAATGATCGACCTGAACGTCTGAGATCACCTTGTGTCCCAGAATGCTTATCAGCTTGTGATGATCGGAAGTGTTGCCCTGTTCCCAGACTGTGTTGTCGAGCGAGTACACATTTTTCCCGACGATATCTTCGGCGGTGTATTTTTTTAGAGCGGCATTCGTCTGCCTGACATTTCCCTTGAGACTGGTGACCAAAACCGCGTTCGGCATTGCGTCTATCAACGCCTGCTGGCTGAAAAAATGATCCACATAGTTCTGAACCACCTGACAGCATGAATAGACCTTTTCAATGAATTCTTTAGTGCATTTTTTGTTGATGCGGTTCATGATAATGGCGAATGGCTCCCCGGTAAGGTCACGCAAAACATACCACATGCCCGAGAAATCCTCAGTCTTGTGTCCTTCCACCTGCTCATAGGCGGTAACGCAAAGATAATATGACTTGTGAAGTATATCGAGCATTTCCGGACCGGAGTACTTCAGAGAGCGCACAACCTTCCCCAGGTATCTCTCCTCCGTACAGAAAGTTACAACACCGTTTCTGTCGGTCAGATGAATGACATGGCCTTCCTTTTTCATATCTTCAAAGGCGGAGGAGAAAATAGGAAACATAAATTTGTATATATGCTCCAGCTGTTTTTTCCTGCGCTCGTATAGCTGCCTGCTTACCTCACTGTATGCACAACCGGAATACAGGCTGGAATATGAGCAGCTTATCCATGATGTGTCGTTCATTTCCACAGTACCTCTTTGTCGAGCTGAGTTTTCCCACAGACTATGACAATAATCTAACACTCAAATATTTCTTTGTCAATTCATATCATGAAATTGCGAATTTTTGGATTTTGTTGCTTGATGTTGACATTCATAGGGAAAAACAGCTTGAAAACGACTGAGCCTGTCCTCACTTCAAGAGCTGCTCTTCCCTATGGAGGTCGACTGTACTCTAAACACCAACGCCCCATACACCGAATAGAGCGTATCCGGTGTATGGGGTCATATTTATTTGGGGATTCTTAAGTTACAGCCAAGCCTGTTGCTTTTAGTTGCTTTTATATCAGCAGAAGCCGAGCATCTGCCAGAGAGGAACGCTGGCGGTCATACCGATCAGGTTGAAGATCATGAATACCCAGTTGGCCTTGGGGACGTCGGCGAAAGTGACATACTCGCCGCCGGCCATACCGGCAAGACCGTAGAGAAGACCATTCTGGTAGGGGAGCCAGAAGATCTGACCGCTGATACCGCAGACAAACACGACAACAGCCAGATTGATGCCGAACTGAGGAATGACGGGAGCAAAGATGCCGATGAAGATCGCCATTGCGGTGAAAGGATCGGGGCATGCAAAGCGGAGAGCGTAGGTCAACAGAACCAGGCAGGGAACAAAGATATACGGATTCTGTGCGATAGGAGCGATAACGTCGCCCAGAAGAGCTGCGATGGCGTTGCCGACGCCGGTGGTGGACATGAAGCCGGAGATTGCAAGCAGGGTAGCAATATAGATGATCAGGCTCCAGTTGCCCTTCGCGGAGAATTCAGCGGGGGTGATCAGACCGCAGCAGATCATTGCAACGACCATGAAAATACCTACGACAGTGGCGTTGATGCCGTGGAGGGACTGAGTGAGCCAGAGCGCGACGCCAATGGCGAGAATGACGGCGGCCTGCTTCTCTTTCAGGGACATGGGGCCGAGAGCAGCCAGCTTTTCTTTAACAACATCACCTTCGGCTTTGACCTCAGAGCCGCCCTTTTTGGGAGCGCAGATTACAACAGAATAAAGGAAGACGCCGACGATCGCAATGATGAGCCAAACTACGCTGAATATAAACCAGGAACCCCAGGTGAAGCTTGCCGCATCACCGATGAAGCCGAGATATATGGGAACGTTTGCCGAGCCGCTCAGGAAAGCGAAGCCCCAGAACCAGCCGGGTATGAAGGCTGCTGCCCAGATACCGATAGCCTGCTTGCTGCGCTTTTCAAAGCCGTAGCTCTTTGTGATCTCGGTTGCCATTGGCGACATGATGCCCACCTTGGCGGTAGTGGAAGGAAGGAAGGGGGCCATTACCAGAGAGGTGGTCAGCATGGACAGAGCCGCGCCCTTATAGCTTTTGGGGAAGAGCTTGAGGATATTCAGTGCGATGCGCTGCATGATACCGCTGTTGCCGATGCCGATGCAGAGCAGGTAGATGGCTATTATCAGCCAGACTGTTGTGCTGGAGAACTGTGTGTATACGGTCGCAAAGGGTGCGATGTTGAACAGTGCGATCGCGGTAAGGCAGAGAAGACCAATGGCAAAGCCGGGCATTGCGTTTGAAATGGAAAGGGTCAGCAAAGCTGCGAAGATTCCTAAATACTGCCAGCCTGCGCGGCTCATCATTTCAGATTCAGCAGGAAGGAGACCGATGATGAGTATCTCTGCAATAGCGATAAGCGTGAAAATAATGGTTTTTTTCGTTGCTTTAGACATATGTATTTACTCACTTTCTGTTATTTTGTATTGTTCCTCTCGGTTAACGTACTTCTTCTGAAAAGTGAAGTTTGCTGAGGCGAAATTTACTTATTTACATAATTGTCCATCAGCTCGTAGGCGCTGTAAACTGCGCGCTCAATACCAACGCCGCCCTTGCCGCCGGTCTCGGTTCCGACCAGGTACAGATTCTTGATTGGAGTTTCCGCCTTGGGAGCGTTTTTGCCGGTCTGACCAACGATCTGGGCTATGCCGAGACCGGTGCCTTCCTTGCCGCAGAGTTCGGTAAGCTCATCAACATAGGTCCTGTCGGTCCAGATGATGCTGTCCTTTGCCTCGGGGAACATAGTGATGACTACGTTAAACAGGTAGTCCATGATGCTCTCCTGCATCTTTCTGGAAACACCGAAGGGGAGCGCCGTGGTGCAGGTGATGTACTGTTTGTCCGGGTCGCAGATGCCGGGGGAGAAGTTGGAGGGGGATACCAGGAACACACTGACGCCGGAGGGATCGAACTCGTCGCGCAGCAGCTTCTCTTCATACTCGGCGCAGGGGGTATCTGCAACAGTGGAGAACATCTTGACGTCGGTAACGACCTTGTTGAGAGCTATGCGGAGTATGCAGCCGGGGCCGGTATAAACGAGGCTTTCGAGATATTTGATATAATCATCCTCCAGCTTGTCCTTGCCAATAAAGTCGAACATGGTCACGCGTATGCCCAAATTTGAGATTATGAGGTCGGCGCGCCATTCTTCTCCGCCGGCGATAACACCCACAGCGGTGTCGCCTTCGAGAAGGATCTCTTCAACGGGAGTGCTGAGGAACAGTTCGCCGCCGAGGGCGTTGAGAACCTTTATATACTCTCTGGGGATAGCTACACAGCCGCCGGTGGGGTAGCCGGATGCGTGGGCCGCCGCTTCCCAGTTGAGGCAGTTGATAAAGTCGCCTGCCGCGGCAACATGAGCCTGAGACTCAGTGTAAATGTTGCAGATGGCGCTGACTGCCTGATGAACAAAGCTGTTGGCGGTATACTGATCCAGAAGCTGATCGACGGTCAGATGGTCAAACTCATGCGCCTTTGCCTCGTCGTAGCTGCGGATGTCACCCATAAAGCGCATGAAAGCGTTGAAGTCCTCTTCGGGAACATATTTTGCGACATCCTTGGGGAACTTGTAGATCTCCCCCTTGTAGGAGCTGATGGGACGGACGGTGGTGAAGGACAGATCGAAGGGAACGCCGGTCTCTTCAAGGCACCGGTAAACGGGACCCTTTGCGCCGCGTGATATAACATGAACGCCAAGGTCGACATTGAAACCTTCCTTTTCCCAGGAAGTGAGTCTTCCGCCGGGCATAGGATTCTTTTCGAGAATAGCGACTTTTTTGCCCTGCTTTGCCAGAAGAACAGCAGAGGCAAGTCCGCCCATGCCGGAGCCGAGGATTAATGCATCATATTTTTTCATGTGGTTCCTCCTGAATAATTATAATAGGTGACCGTGCTTGCGGTACGAGCCTGGTTTCGCGCCGGCGTTGTCATCAGCACAACTCAAACACGATTTTTGGTGTCACTTATGTAATGATGCAATTTCCTTGCCAATTAATTGACGATACGCAAAAAAATATTTTTTTCTTCTTTTTAGGCATTATTTCTAAGTACTATGCCGATGACCAGCATGTTAACAGGGATTTTAGCCCAAAAAGTGTGTACACAAAGGTAACAATTTGAGTGACAATTAATTAACAATACAACAGACTGTGAAATTATAAACCATCCCGCCCCCATAATGTATCATATGGAAATATGCGCCGGCAACCGTCGCTTTTTAAGGTTTTTCAAGTGTAATTTTAAAGATGTATATAATTTTTAAATGCTTTTTTGCGTTTGTCACAAGTTTGGCATGGATGTTGCAACAGTATTTAAGTGTAAGCATATAAGCTGTGAAGCCTGGTCGCAGCTGTTGTCACTGACAAAATTCAAAAGAAAATACGAAAGGACTAATATTATGAACTCACTGTTGAAAGGCCTAAAGATCCTTGACCTTACCGCGTTTGTCGCGGGACCGACCTCCACTCAGGTGATGGCTTACATGGGTGCGGACGTCGTAAAAGTGGAAATGCCTGTTTGCGGCGACAGCGGACGTGGAATGCTCAATATGAAAATAGGGCATCACTCCGGCAATATTCTTCAGACCAACCACGGCAGAAAGTCCATCGAGTTCGATATACAGGATCCCGAAGGCAGAGAATTGCTGAAGAAGCTTGTAAAGGATTACGATGTCCTTCTTGAGGGATTCCGTCCCGGCTTGATGAAGAAGTATGGGCTGGACTATGAAACGCTCAAGGAAATCAATCCCAAGCTCATATACTGCTCCCTCTCCACCTATGGTCAGAACGGACCATACAGCCGCCGCCCCGGCTTTGACCTTATCGCTCAGGCCGAGTCGGGTATCATCTCCTCCACCGGCGAGCCCGATGGGGCTCCCCAGCGTATAGGCACGTACCTTGGCGACTATATTGGCTCCATGGTGATCGTAGCCGCCGTCTCCTCTGCGCTGTACCACCGCGAAGTTACCGGAGAAGGCCAGTATCTGGATGTTAGCCTTTATGAAAGTCTTGCTTTCGTATCTGCAAATGTGGATGTTTACTCTCTGTTCGGCATCAAGGGCGGCCGCACGGGTAACCATATGTTCAACTCCGCGCCTTACGGCCTGTTTGAAGGCGCCGGCAAGCGCTACATTGCAATATGTGCGCCCACTCCGCCGATCTGGAAAAATCTATGCAAGGCAATGAACAGAGAAGATCTGCTCACCAACGAGCGCTACATCGATATGTCCGCCCGCATCACAAACCGTTATGAGCTGGTTGATATTATACAGGGCTGGCTGTCAGGCTATGAGGACGCAGGAGAGGCCGTGAAAATACTGCAAGATCACGACGTCCCGTGTGCGGAGGTCCGCTCCGACTGGGAGATGCATGAATGCCCCCAGCTCACCGCCCGCAACTATTTCGAGACGATTCCCTTCCCCAAGAGCATCGTGGAAGAAACCGGACGTACTTCCTACAAGATCAAGGGCCTGCCTTTCAAGACGTCTTCCGACGCAGCTAATCCGGACTATCTACCCCTGCCTGAGGTTGGCGAGCACAACTATGATGTCTACGGTGAAGTTGCATCTAAGGAAGAGCTGGACGCCCTCTTCCAGCGTTGGCACGAAAAATTCAAGCCGTATTGAAATGCGTGAGCCTGATTAAAAAAGAGATTATAATGATTAAAAGGAGATATTATGGATTTCAAATATACCGATGAACAGGAAATGCTGCTTGAAACTGTTCGAGATATAATGAAGCGCGGCAACTATGAGGATTATTTCAAGGAATGTGACGAAAAGCACATGCATCCCCAGAAGGCTTGCGACGACATGGTCGAAGCCGGCTTCGCCATGCTGGGTATTCCCGAGGAATACGGCGGCACACCCTGCGATTTCCTGACGCTGTTTCTCATACAGGAGGAGGCGTATGCCCATGGCTGGCCCGCGCTGACATGGGTCAACAACTCCCTTTCAGTCGACGATATCCTGGCCTTTGGCAATGAGGAGCAGAAGAAAAAAATCATTGAGCAGGCGATCCAGGGAAAGAAAACGTTTACTCTGGGCTTCACTGAGCCTCAGGCCGGCTCCGACAGCGTTGCCATCACAACGACCGCTACCCGCAGGAACGGCAAGGTATACATCAACGGTCACAAGACCTTCAATACCGGCGCGAATGTATCGCCATGGATGCTGTGCATGGCGCGCGACGGTGAGACCGATAACCCGTACAAGGACACCAGTATGTATCTTATCCCCATGGATAAGCCCGGCATCACCGTGCGCAGCCTGAACAAGATCGGCTGCCATATGCTGGCTACATGCGAAGTCTATCTTGAGGATGTTGAGATAGAAGAGAGCGATCTTGTCGGCACGAAGGGCAACGGCTTTATACAGCTTATGAAAAACTTTGAGGTCGAGCGCCTCTTTGTTGCTGCCGACAGTCTTGGTATGGCACGCTGCGCATATGAAGATGCAGCGCGCTATGCTGCGCAGCGCGTTCAGTTCGGCAAGCCCATCGGTGATTTTCAGATCATCCAGGAAAAGCTTACCGATATGTACACCAAGATACTCTGCATGCAGGACTTCTGCCATCATCTGTGCTGGATGAAGGATCAGGGCATGTCCATTGCCACTGAAGCGTCTCTGGCAAAGCGCTATGTCGGCAAGACCTCTTTCGAGGTCATTGACGACGCGATGCAGATCATGGGCGGCATCGGCTACACCGAGGACTGCCGCATCGCCAGACTCTGGCGCGATCAGAGGGTCTACCGCATTATGGCGGGCACGGAAGAGATCATGGTACATGCGACCGCGCGCAACCTTGTCAAGGCCGCCGCGAAGAGAGCTGCAGCAGGCTGATAAGCATATTATCCGGCAAGGGCAGGTCCCTTGCCGGATGCACCTGACGATTTGATTCATTTATAGAAAGGAAAGCATTATGGCAGTAAATATTGAAAAAGTCCGCCAGACCCTGAGCGCGTCTCCCATCAAATGGGTCGAGCTTGGTAAGTTCAGCAATGATATACTTGAGGAGCGCCATATCCGTATGACTGTTCCCGTGGCGGGACTGCATATAAACCATGTGGGCACCGTTTACGCAGGCAGCATGTTTACTTTGCTTGAACTTGCGGCAGGAGCTATCTTTATGTGCACCTACGGTCTGGACGAATATGTTCCCATCGTTGCAAGCTTTGAGATCACATATCTCAAGCCCACAAGGAAGGATCTCGTGGTTGATATTGAGTGGACCGAGGAGGAGGCCGCAGAGCGCATTGCGCCCATTAAGGAGCGCGGCCGCGGCCGTATGCCCGTTGAGCTCACTCTGAAGGATGCCGACGGCGTTGAGGTAGCAAAAGCGATATCAACTCTGTATATCCTGCCCTTTACCAACAACATGATGGGTTAAAAGCGAAAAAAAGATAAGGCCTGCGTACAGGCCTTGTCTGAATATCTAAAGCACTACCGAAAGGAATAAAAGAACAATGAAGATCGTTTCTTGTTTTAAGAATATACGCGACGAGCATGAGATCCAGATAACCTCCACCAGAGAGCTCGACCTCTCCGCTGCAAGCTGGATGCTCGGTCCCTACGATCTGAACGCTGTTGAGGCCGCGATGAAGATATCCGCCGAAAGCGACGCGGAGGTCTGTGCTCTTACCGCCGCAGGCGAAGTGATCGATAATGCAAAGCAGCGCAAGACCATTCTTGCCCGTGGCCCAAAAGAACTATACGCAGTAAAGGATACCGGCTTGGAGAATGCCGACAGCTACACTGTCGGCAGGGTTCTGTCCGGGGCTATCAAAAAGATCGGCGATGTGGATCTGGCTCTCTTTGGCGAAGGCTCTGGAGATATGTACGCGCAGCAGACCGGCGTGATCACCGGCGCACTGCTGGGCTGGCCGGTCGTAAATTCCGTGTTCGCCATCAGCATAGAAGGCGACGAAGCTGTGGTAGAGCGCTCCACCGACAGGGGGCTTGAGGTCCTGCGTGTGAAGCTCCCTGCCGCAATCACCGTTACCTCGGACATCAATGTCCCCCGCATTCCCTCCATGAAGGACATTCTCGGAGCAGGGAAGAAACCCGTTACCGTTTGGGCGATGGACGAAGTTACCGAAGCGCCGGCGGCATCCAGTGAGACTGTCAGCATTCTCGCTCCCGAGGAAGTCGGCAGAGAAATGGTAATATACGAAAAGCCTGACGAAGAAGCCTGCGCCGCTGTTGCCGCGCAGATCAGGAAGATGCTGTAAGGAGGAAATACAATGGATAAGCTAAACAAGGTCTTGGTTATTTCCGGTTCCAGGAGCAGCGCTCTTGAGCTTACGGAAGGCGCAAAAAGCATGGCAGACGAGGTAATCCTAGCTGCTGTCGGAGCAAGGGATGCTCTTGTCAACGCAGACAAGGCATACTATATAAACTCCGATGAAAGCAGCTTCGTTCTTGCTCTGCCTGTCATTGAAAAGCTGGCGGAAGAGCTGGCTCCCTCTCTTATAATTCTGGAATCCTCCGCCGACGGAAGATTGGCGGCGGGTGTGCTTGCCGCCAAGTTCGCCACAAGCACTCTGGCCGATTCCACATGCCTTACTGTGGAAAGCGGCAAGGTCTGTTCCAAACGCATGGTTTACGGCGGCAAAGCCTTTAAAACAGAAATATGCCGCAGCGCAGTCGCGGTCGCATGCGTGAACGCAGGAGCCTTCCCGAAGGGCGAGGATGTCCCCGCCGCAAATGTTAAAGAGCTTGCCTGCGGCGCTGATGAGCGTATATGCTTTGTTTCACATAAGGATAAGCAGGCGCAGCAGGTCAATCTTGCCGCGGCAAAGAAAGTCGTCGGCGTCGGCCGAGGTGTAAAGACGGAGGAGGAGCTTGAAAAGGTCTCGGCCTTTGCCGAGCTCGTCGGCGCAGAGCTGGGATGCACCAGACCTCTTGCGGAAGAGGACAAGCTGCTGCCCCGTGAGCGTTACATCGGCGTTTCCGGCTGCTTTACAAAACCCGACATTTATATCGCTCTGGGCCTCTCCGGCCAGATACAGCATACTGTGGGCGTCAGCGCGGCAAAAATGATCGTCGCAGTTAATAAAGACAAAAATGCTCCTATATTCAAGCAGTGTGACTATGGTATAGTAGGAGATGTGCAGGAAGTTATTGCAGCACTCAGCACTGAACTTGAGAAATAAGCGTTAACTTAAAAAGTGGGGTGAAAAACAGTGTTTGGAATCTACAATTTATATGATACGGTAGTTAGAACTGTCCCCGACAAAACATTTATAGTTGAAGGCGATCAGCGTATAAGCTACGGCGAAATGGGACACATGACCAATCGCCTTGCCTTTGGATTCAAAAAACTGGGCATCAAAGGCGGCAGTAATGTAGGCTATATGATGCTCAACAGTCACCGCACCATTCTTACCTTCTTTGCTTTGCAGAAGCTGGGCGCCTTTATGACTCCCTTCAATTTCCGCTTCCCCGCAAAAGAGACGAGCGAATATATTTCCATGATCGGCTGTGAGTATTTTATTTACGGCAGTGAGTTTGCAGCTCAGGTAGAGGAAATCAAGGCAGAGCATCCTAATGTCACATGGATTGCCGTTGAGGGTGATGCGGCCGGCGCGACATTTGACGCACTGATGGATAATGATGCCGATAATTGGACATTTTTTGAGGATATGCCCGGCGATTCTCCCGCCATCGGGATACTGACAGGCGGCACAACGGGCAGATCGAAGGCTGCGGTGCACAGCAAGTACGGCATGATAATGCAGCAATGGACTCGCCAAACCTGGCTCTATGATGCAAAGTATATCAGCGTTCCCATGGTATTTCTTATGGTGAGCCCGCTGTTTCATGTGGGCGGCATCGGCCCTATGTTCAATATAATCGCCGCCGGCGGCACGCTGGTATTCGTAGGCAAGTTTGATCCCGAGAATCTCGCTAAGCTTATTGCCCGCGAAAAGGTAACCGATATGGTCCTGATCCCGCCTAATCTTGCGCAAAGCATCAAAGACGCAGGGATCTACAAAAAGTACGATCTGACTTCGGTTCGTTATGTCGGCATAGGAGGCGGAAACATCACGCCCAGCCATGTGCGTGTGGTTCATGAGGTGTTCCCTAACGCGGGCTGCGACCTGATGTATACACAGAGCGAATACGCGACTTTTATCAGCCATATGATCACACCTGAGATACTTGACAGCCGGCCCGACCTCATAAAATCCGTAGGCAAGCCCGTGTATTTTACCGAGGCCAAAATCATGCGCGAGGACGGCAGTGAAGCGGACGTTGATGAGATAGGCGAGCTCTATGCCCGCTGTGTCGGCATGATGACAGGCTATCTGGGGCAGGATAAATCTCCATTCATTGACGGCTGGATGCCTACAGGCGATCTGCTGAAAAAGGACGCCGAGGGCTATTACTATTTCATCGACCGCAAGAAGGATATGATAAAAAGCGGCGGTGAAAATGTGTACACCGCAGAAGTGGAGGGCGTCATCAAACAAATACCGGGCGTTTCCGAAGTCGCCGTAGTCGGCCTGCCTGACGATTTCTATGGAGAGGCAGTCAGCGCGGCAATCGTCCTCAGCCCCGGCGCGTCTCTCGACGCACAGGAAGTTACGGACTTCTGCAAAAACTTTATTGCAAGCTACAAAAAACCGAGACATGTTTTCTTCATGTCCGAGTTACCGAAAAGCGGCGCAGGCAAGGTTCAAAAAGCGGCGCTTAAGAAAATACTCATCGACCAACTACACTGAGCTGTCGGTGTGAATATTGTACAGCAGGTTGGCGAACTGACAGCCTGCTGTATCTTATCGCGTGACTTAATTGACAATAGGAGGGCTTATGCAAATGGATCTGAACGAAAAACTAAAAAGCGTATTGAAGACCGGTACCCTCATCACCGGCGATATGATAGGCGCGGATTTCTGCCATGACGAGTACCCCGGCGGAAATTATGCTCCCGAAGCAGTTGTTGAGGCGGGCGGCACCGAGGAAGTCGCAGCAGTCCTCAGAGTCTGCAATGAAGCGGGCGTTACCGTGACGGTTCGCGGCGCGGGCACAGGACAGGCGGGCGGCTCGGTTCCCGTAAAGGGAGGAATTGTTCTCTCCGTCAAGAGCATGAACAAGATCCTTGAGTATGATGAGACGGAGCACACTCTCCGCGTCCAGCCCGGCGTTCTTCTTCAGGATGTGAAGGCTGAAGCAGACAAGCACGGCATGTACTATCCTCCCGACCCCGGTGAGCCGACTGCCACCATCGGCGGCAACGCGGCCACCAACGCCGGAGGACCCTGCGCTGTCAAATATGGCAAGACCCGCGACTACGTGCTGGACGCGGTCATAGTTCTGGCTGACGGCAGTGTAAAGACTCTCCGCAGTGAGGAAAAATTCGCTTCCGTTGTTGGCTGTGAGGGTACTCTTGCCGTCATTACCGAGCTTACCCTGAAGCTTATCAAAAAGCCAGGGGCAGACGCCATCCTTCTGCTCCCGTTCATGGATATCGATACGGCCGTCAACGCCGCCAAGGCCATTATGGCCGCTGGCTTTTCGCCCGCTGTCGTTGAGCTTATGGATACCGACCTGATAGAGTTCTCCGGCAAGGTCACGGGAAATCCCGTGTTCCCCGTTGAGATGGATGGCGACAGAGTTGCCGCTACTCTCATGGTCACTATCGAGGGCGAGGATGACGACGACGTTATGGAGAAGATGGAAGCCATTGCAGAGATGGCGGAGGAGCTTGAATGCCTTGACATTCTGGTGGGTGATACCAGCACTATGAAGCGTGAATTCTGGGCAGCCCACGGCGCTTTCCATACCTCCATGGAGAGCGGTGCAAACAGCTCCAGGGAGATAAATATCGACGTCCCTGTTGACGCCGTTGCAGAAACGATAGCGTTTGCAAAGTCTGCCGGAGGGGAAAAGGGATTTAAGGTCCTGCTACATTCCCATGTCGGCAGCGGCGGCGTACATATCCATGTTGCTTCCGACATGAGCAGGGAAGAGCTTGCTCCCGCGTTCAAGGAGTTTGCGGATGAGGTTTACAAAAAATGCGGCGAGCTGGGCGGAGATATAGCGGGCGAATACGGCGTGGGCTATGCCAAAACAGCATATGTCTCCGATGAGGCAAAGGAGAGGTTCTCCGCTATCAAGACGCTTCTTGATCCCAAGGGTATCCTTAACCCCGGAAAGGTGGTTTGATCATGCTAAAAATACTCGTGTGTGTAAAGCAGGTGCCGGATGTTGATCAGATGCGTATGGATCCGGAGACCGGCAATCTGGTTCGCGCCGGCGTACCGGCCATACTCAACCCGCAGGATGCCAATGCGGTGGCTGCCGCCGTTAAAGTTAAGGAGACCTTCGGCGGAGAGATAACTCTCATAACCATGGGGCCCCCCGCCGCCGAGGCAGTGCTGCGTGAATGCTTGGCGGTGGGGGCGGATAATGCTGTGCTGGTAACCGACCGAGCCTTCGGCAATGCCGATACGCTGGCCACCAGCTACTCAATTCTGTCTGCCGCAGAAACTCAGGATAAGTTTGACATGATCTTCTGCGGCAAGGAATCTCTGGACGGCGCAACCGGCCAGATGGGCGCGCAGCTGGCTCAGCGCTTCGGCACGGCTCAGGTGACCTCCACGCTTCTAATAAAGGAAGTGGACGAGGCTGCCGGTACTGCCGTTGTGGAGCGCGCTCTGGACAATGGCGTGGAGACTTTAGAGGTGAAGCTGCCCGTCCTGTTCACCATGGAGAAGCTGAACTACCCCGCCCGCATACCGAATCTCAAGGGCAAGATGGCGGCAAAGAAGGCGGCCGTCACCGTGATCACCTCCGACGATATCCCCGGCCTTGACAGGAACCGCATTGGCGACCCCGGCTCGCCTACCAAGGTCCCCCGAATGTTCCCGCCTGTGATGCCGGAGCCTGGCCAGATTATCGAGGGCGAGAGTGCAGAGGAAAAGGTAGCGAAGCTCCTTGAGCTTATTAAGGACTGAAGGAGGGGCCGTCATGGATAAAAAGAATTATAAGGATATGTGGGTCCATGTGGAGCACGAGGACGGCAATATCGCGCCCGTCTCTCTGGAGTTGTGCTGCGAGATACGCAAGATATGCGATCGCACCGGAGATGCTCTTGTTGCGGTAGTCGCAGGCAAGGCCCCCGAAAGTGAACTGGAGAAGCTGGAGGAATGCGGTGTGGATAAGCTGATGCTGGTATCCGGCACAGGATATGAGCGATATAATACCGAAGCCTACTCAAACCTCTATGTGCAGCTTTGCAAAAAGTATAATCCCTCCGCCGTCTTTGTAGGCGCTACTGTCAACGGCCGCGACTTCGCCCCCCACTTCGCTGCCTGTCTTGAGACCGGCTGCACCTCTGACGCTACCGAACTCATATACAATCCCGAGACTGCCGACATAGAGTTCATTGAACCCGCCGCCGGCGGAAAAATCATGGCCGTTATCACCATTCCCGTACTGCGCCCCCAGGTTGGTACTATCCGCCCGGGCACCTTTAAGCACATTCCGACGGGCAAGAAGGAGCGGATAGAGGTGATAAAAGAGCATGTCGATTTCGACCTTGCAGCCATACGTACAAAGCTGCTGGGCTACAAGGCCGATGAGTTTGACCCTGAGCTGGATATCGCAGACTGTGAGACTATTGTCTGCGTCGGCGCGGGCCTGAAGGACGAGAGCCTCGGCAAGTACAGAGAGCTGGCAAAGCTGCTGGGCGGCAAGCTGGCATGCACCCGCCCCGTCGTTGACCGCGAGCTTCTGCCGCATAAACTGCAGGTCGGTCAGTCCGGCGTTATGATAAAGCCCAGACTCTATATAGGATTCGGCGCATCCGGCGCTGTGAACCACGTTACCGGTGTTGACGCAGAGAAATTCATCGCCGTCAACCGCGACCCCGCCGCCCCCATCTTCAATTACTGCGATTACGGCATAGTAGGTGATATGGACGAGGTCTGCGACGCCATGATATCCGCCCTGAAGAAATAAAATGGAGAAGCCGGAGGTTAACGCCTCCGGCTATTGTATCCCAAAGAATTGACGTAAATTTTTTAGTAAAACCTCTGTTTAAAAAGCTATATTTACGCAAATTTCTTATGAGGCATGGATAAGCAAATATACGCCCAGGAAAGCCTATAAGCATTGAAAAACAAAGAAAACCCCGAAGTTCCAATAACTTCGGGGTTTTCTCTTTTATGGCACGCCGCAAGGGATTCGAACCCCTGACCTTCTGGTCCGTAGCCAGACGCTCTATCCAGCTGAGCTAGCGGCGCTTATTGCTGAGCGCTTTAGTATATTAGCACAGCCGGAAAGGAAATGCAAGTATTTTTTGCGTATTTTCGGAATAAAATTGAGACTATTACGCCATTTTACATTCCAATAGAGCTTGAAACTGCATCGACTACTTCGCCCATGGTCTTGAGGGTCTTGCCTACGATGTTCTTTGAGGGCTTCTTGCCGCTTGTCATGCCCAGACCCGCAAGACTGCCGACCGCAACGCCGATGCCCATGCCGACTAAAAAGTTTGTTTTATGCATTGTTTACACCTCCGCAATATATTATGCCCATAATTGTTTTGCTACATCGCTGTAATATGTGCTATAATAACCTTAAATTTGCTGACTCCACGAGAGGGGAATTTTTCAAAAAATGAGTATCAAAATTTTGGCCGTCGGCGACGTCTGCGGCGAGCCCGGCCTTGAATATCTTACAAAAAATCTGCGCAGAATACGCAAGGAAATGGAGCTTGATTTCGTCGTCGTGAACGGCGAAAACGCAAACGTAGTGGGCATCACTCCGCGCCAGGCCGACGCTATACTCCACGCCGGCGCGGACGTTATCACCCTCGGCAACCACACATGGACACGCACGGAGCTGCGCCCCTATCTGGACGAGCGCCGCAAGATTCTGCGTCCCGCCAACTGCGCACCGCAGTGCCCCGGGCGGGGCATCGACGTGTACAAGACGAGCTTCGGCGACGTCTGCGTTATGAGCCTTATGGGGCATTTCACGCTGGACACAAACACCGACAATCCTTTTGTTATCGCCGATGGATACATGGAGGAGATAAAGGAGAAGATTATACTCGTGGATTTCCACGCCGAGGGTACCAGCGAAAAACGCGCTATGGGCTTCATGCTCGACGGCAGGGCAAGCGCCGTCTGGGGAACGCACACCCATGTGCAGACCTCCGACGCCGGTGTGCTGCCCAACGGCACAGGCTACATCACCGACCTTGGAATGACGGGCGCGATAAACTCCGTTATCGGTATCGAGCCCGAGCAGTCCATAGGCAAATTCTTCGGCGACCCTCCGCGGCGCTATGACTCCGCCAAGGGCCCTGCGAAGCTGGAAGGCTGCGTATTTGAAATCGACCCCGAAACGGGGAAATGCCTCAAAGCGGAGGGAATAAGACTGACATGAGTATGATAAAGCTGCTGCATGCGGCGGATCTGCATCTGGACTCCCCCTTTGAGGGGCTGGGTGAGAATAAGGCGGCTATGCGCAGGACTGAACAGAGGCAGCTGCTTTACAGGATAGAGCAGCTTGCGAAGACAGAGCAGGTGCAGCTCGTGCTGTTAGCCGGCGACCTGCTGGACTCGGCCAGCGCATATGCCGAGACCGGAGAGGAGCTCGTAAAGGCTCTCGGCGGCATAGCCGCGCCGGTGTTTATATCCCCGGGAAACCACGATTTTTACTCCGCGCGCTCACCTTATGCGCGGCTTAAGCTCCCCGAAAACGTACATATTTTCAAAAGCCCGAGAATAGAGTGCGTCGAGCTTCCCGAGTTGAGCGTTCGGGTGTGGGGAGCGGCTTTTACAGACAGGTACAGCGGCGCCATGCTGCGGGGCTTCAGCGCGGAGAAAAAGGCCGGAACCTTTGATATTATGTGCATCCACGGCGAGGTCAATGCGGCCTCGGCGTATAACCCCGTTTCCGAGAATGAGATCGCGTCCTCAGGCATGGACTACATCGCTTTCGGACACATCCATGCCGGCAGTGGATTAAAAAAGGCGGGGCGCAGCTGGTATTCATGGCCGGGCTGTCCCGAAGGGCGCGGCTTTGATGAGACGGGTGACAAGCAGATCAGCATAGTCAGCCTTGAAGACGGCAAATGCGGCGTCGAGCCGGTGAGCATAGCCCGCCGCAGGTATGAGATACTCAACGTCGATCTCACGGGAAAAGACCCCGTCGAGGCGATAAACGACGCTCTGCCCGACGGTACGGGCGACGATATATACCGTCTGATCCTCAGAGGCGAGACGGCGGAGGCGCCCGACATAAGCGCCCTGAAACACGCTCTTGAGGATCGCTTTTTCAGCTTACAGATCAGGGACGAGACTGAGCTTCGCCGCGACGTCTGGGAAAAAGCAGGAGAGGACAGTCTGCGCGGCCAGTTCCTCGCAAGGCTCAGAAAAGAATATGACGAGGCGAAATACGAGACGGAACGTGAGCGAATAGTGCAGGCGGCCCGCTGGGGGCTTGCCGCGCTTGACAGACGGGAGGAGGTAGTGCGCCATGCAGATCAATAAACTCAGCGCGACCTTCGGCAAGCTAGACAGCGATACGCTCGAACTGCACGAGGGATTGAATGTTATCTGCGCTCCCAACGAAAGCGGCAAAAGCACATGGTGCGCCTTCATCCGCGCCATGCTGTACGGTATCGACAGCTCCGAGCGGCAGAAAAACGGCTATCTGCCCGATAAAATGCGCTACGCCCCGTGGTCGGGAGCCGCCATGCAGGGAACCATGGAGCTGAGCGCCGGCGGCAGGGATATAAGCCTTGTCCGCAAAACAAAACAAAGCAGTGCGCCCATGAGGGAATTTTCGGCCGTGTACAGCGGTACGAGCATTCCGGTCGAGGGAATGATGGGGCTCAATGCAGGCCAGCTGCTGACCGGCGTGGGACGAGAGGTTTTCCGCCGCAGCGCCTTCGTGGAGCAGGGGGCGGTCGCGGTATCGGGAAGTCCCGAGCTTGAAAAACGGATAAGCGCAATAGTTTCGACGGGGGAGGAGGATTGCTCCTTTACCGAGGCTGACGAGCAGCTCAGAGCGTGGCAGCGCAAGCGTCGCTATAATAAGCGCGGCAGACTGCCGGAGCTTGAGGAACGCATGTCGGAAACAAGACGGAGGCTGTCCGGCCTTGAGGAGACGGCGCGGGAGCGCGACAGCTTATCAGAGGAGCTGGAACGGGCAAAGGGCGAGTGTGCGCAGCTTGAAGCCGCAATGACCGAGAGCCGCAAGAGCGTCCGCAAGGAGGCGCTGAGCAGCCTTCTTAATCTGCGCAAGGAGATAAACTCCGCAAATGAGGCGCATGAACGCGCCGACGATGAGCGTGACGCCTGCCGCGCGGCTCTGTGCAGCAGCGTTATCGGCGAGCGCAGCCCCGAGGATGTGCGTCCCGAGGTCGCGGCGGATATCGAAAACGCCCTCACGCTCAAGGCTGAGGCCGAAAGAAAGATAAGCGCCCTGCCCGCGGCTGTCTGTCTGATCCTCGGGCTTATAGCCGCCGCTCTCGGCATATTCCTGAGCCCCTACGCATATATTGCCTCGGCGGTGCTGTGCTTTGTTGCCGTGTTCCTGTATGTAAGGCAGGGCAGGGCAAAGGCCGCGGCCTACGAAGCGGGAAAGCAGCGAAGAAGGATACTTTCAAAATATAAAGCCGAAAGCGAAGAGGATATAAAGACCTGCGAAGCGGAATATCTTGAGCTTTACGACCGCTTCCGGCAGGCCGAAGCGGCGGAGCGGGCATCGGCGGAGCGACTTGAGGAGATGCGGCGCCATCAGGAGCAGACCGAAAGCAGAACTCTTGCCGAGCTTGATTTCAGCGGAGGGGACAGCGAGGCTGCAAGGCTCGGCCGCGAGCTTGCGTCCGCGCAGAGCCGTTGCGAGATGATCTCGGCGCGGCTTTCCGAAGCAAAGGGCAGGCTTGCCGCGATGGGAGACCCGCTGGTGCTGGGCTCCGAGCTGAAGTCCATGGAGGATGAATACGCGGCGCTCCAAGCCGAGTATGACGCTATAGCCCTCGCGGTGGAGGCCCTGAGGGAGGCCGACGCGGATATCCAAAGCCGCTTTTCGCCGGAGCTCGGCAGGCTCGCGGCACACTATATGTCCATCGTCACCGGAGGTAAATACGATTCCGTGCTGATAAACCGCGATTTCAGTGCAAAAGTGCGGGAAGCCGGCGGCGGCGTACCGCGTGAGACGGAGTTTCTCAGCGCGGGAACGCTTGACCTCATGTATCTTGCCGTGCGCCTTGCCGTGTGCAGTCTGGCGCTGCCGGAGGACGCCAATTGCCCGCTTATTTTGGACGATGCGCTGGTCAATCTGGACTCCGAGCGCACAAAGCAGGCCATGCTGCTGCTGCGCGAGATCGCAAAGGAACGTCAGGTCATATTGTTCACCTGCAAGAGCATTGACGGCTGAAGCGCCGCCATAATTGAACAAACACCGCGCTTACGTGGGTCAGGACCCCGAAAAACGCGGTGTTTTTCTTCGGCCAAGCACCTGAATAGTAAAAGGTACTTGACTCTTTTATGGGATAACGGTATAACAAGTTATACTTTTCATACTTAGGAGGACGAAAATGAAATCACCTGACGGCAAATACATAGGTTCGGTCAAGGTCGGACCAAAGGGACAGATAGTGATTCCCAAGGATGTGCGCGATATGTTCGGTATCGATACCGGCGACACGCTTATAATTCTGGCGGATGCGCAGAAGGGCATCGCGCTTGAGCGCTATGCCGTGTTCTCCGGTATTGCCGATAAGATTTTTGCCGGACACGCCAAGGAGATATATCCCGAGCAGGACGAGGATGATTCCATGAACTTTGCCCGTGCGATACGGGAGGCGGAAAACTGCGATGAAAGCGATTGAGATAAGAAAGCTGAGCAAAAGCTACGGTGATATATGCGCCGTAAAAGAGCTTGACCTTGAGGTGAACGAGGGCGAGCTTTTCGCCCTGCTGGGAGTGAACGGTGCGGGCAAGACCACCACGATAAAAATGCTGTCGGGGCTTGCTGAGCCCACGGGCGGCGGGTTTTCCGTACTGGGACGAAGCAAAATGGAGGATATTAAGCCGCTGATAAACGTATTGCCGCAGGAGACCGCTGTCGCGCCGAATCTGACGGTGCGCGAAAATCTTGAATTTATCTGCGGCATCTACGGCTTTGACAGAAAAGAGTCAAGGGCCAGAGCAGCGGCTATGCTCGAGGAGTTTTCAATGGAGGAGGTCGCGCGGCAGAAGGCAAAGACGCTGTCCGGCGGCTGGCAGCGCAGGCTGTCGATCGCCATGGCGCTCATTCCGGCCATGCTGATGTTTATCGCCGTCGGGCTCATCTGCGGAACGCTGCTGAACGATAAGCAGGTGGGCGGTATTTGCGGCGCGCTGCTAACAAACCTGACGGCGTGGCTGTCGGACACATGGTTCGACGTGTCACTTGTTGGGGGAGCGTTTGAGAAGATCGCAAACGCGCTGCCGTTCATCCACGCGGTAAAGGCCGTCAGAGACGCCTACAACGGCGAGCTTTCGGCGATAATGCCGGAGCTGTGGTGGGTGATCGGCTATGCTACTGTGCTCATGCTCCTTGCCGCGGTGATATTCAAAAAGAAAATGAAGATATAAAATGAAATCGGCAGCTCACGAGGAGCTGCCGATTTCATGCGTTTTTACTCTGTCCAGAACAGGGAGTCGTCGTTTTTGACCCACTCTTCAACGTCAACTATTTTGAATTTATCCTTACCGGTGCGGATGATGACCTTTGCGATGCCCGCGTTTATGACCTGGCGGCGGCACATGGAGCAGCTCGTCGCGTCAGTAAGCAATTCGTGGGTGTTGGCGTCTCGGCCGACAAGGTACATCGTTGCGCCGAGCATGTCCCTCCTCGAGGCGGAAATGATGGCGTTTGCCTCGGCGTGAACGCTGCGGCAGAGCTCGTAGCGCTCTCCCGAGGGTATCTTCTGCTCGACCCTCGCACAGTGGCCGGCGTCGGTGCAGTTGATGCGGCCTCTGGGCGCTCCGTTGTAGCCTGTGGAGATGATCTCGTCGTTTCGGACGATGATCGCGCCGTACATCCGCCTGAGGCAGGTGGAGCGCTGAAGAACGGCATCCGCTATATCCAGATAGTAATTTTCCTTGCTTGTTCGATTATCCATGGCTTATACCTCCGCTATGCTTATAGGGATATCTTAGCTTTTGCCGGCCTTTTCGTCAATAGCGGCTGAATTTTTTATGTGATTTCCGAGGATCTCGGACACCTCGGAGATGGTGACGAAAGCACTGATGTCGGCATTGCTGATGATACGTTTCAGCTGGCTGACCTCAACACGGGTGATGACGCAGTAGAGAATCGTTTTGCGGCTGCCGCTCACAAGGCCCTCGGCGGAGATGAAGGTGCAGGTGCGGCCGAGGCGCTGGTATATCGTGTCGGCAAGCTCCTGCGCATTCTCGGTTATGATTATGGCTGCCTTGGCCTGCTCCATGCCCTCCTCGACGATATCGATGAGCTTGAAGGTGATGAAATAAGTCAGCAGGGAGAGCATGGCTCTGTCCCAGCCGAAGAGGACGCCTGCGGTGACATAAATAAATATATTTATCATGAAGATGATCTGACCCGTCGATACGCTGGACTTTTTTGACAGTAGCATGGCGGCGATCTCCGTGCCGTCGAGGCAGCCGCCCTGACGCAGCACCGTGCCCACGCCAACGCCCAGCAGAACGCCGCCGAACACAACGGCCAGCAGCTCGGAATCGGTGACGGAGGGAACCTGCTTGAACAGTTCGAGAAATCCGGCGAAGGCCGCCATTGAAAGCACCGCGCTGAACAGGAAGCGCTTTCCCAGCGCCTTGTATCCGATGATGAAAAACGGGATGTTGATCACGATGATAAGCATGCTCAACGGTATGCCGCTGACATAGTTTATCATCATGCTTACGCCGGTAACGCCGCCGTCGAGTATGGTGTTGGGCATAAGAAAGCATTCAAGCGAGAATGCGGCGCAGGCAGCGCCTATAAGTATCATGCAGGTGGGTAGAATATGTTCTTTAAAAAGACTTTTCATGACGAGCTCCTTCCTGATTAATTACCATTATACCGGAAAACTCAGCTCAAAGCATGATGATTTTTTAAATTAATCCCCCTCGATCATGCGGTAGCCGACGCCGATCTCGGTGAAGATATACTGGGGCTCGGCAGGGTTTCTTTCGATCTTGCGCCGGATATTCGCCATGTGTACGCGCAGCGACTGGTTGTTGCCGCGTGTACCCGGCCCCCATAGCTCTTTGATTATATAATCATAGGTCAGAACCTTGCCGGCGCATTTGCCGAGCAGTGCGACGATCTTGTATTCGTTCTGCGTAAGACCGGCGTTGCTGCCGCCTACGAGCACCTGATGCTTGTCATAATCGATCTCCAGTGAGCCGGCCTTGAATTTGCCGGTGGTGGCAATCGTCTCGTTCGCAAGACCCGTGCGGGTATGACGGATGGCCGTGCGGATGCGCGCGAGCAACTCGCCGGCGCCGAAGGGCTTTGTGATATAGTCGTCCGCGCCGAGATCGAGAGCCTCCACCTTATCCCGCTCATGGGAGCGAGCCGATACCACCACGATGGGCAGAAGAGTCCACTCTCGGACGGATTTGATTATTTGCAGCCCGTCGATATCGGGCAGCCCGAGGTCGAGCACGATGAGATCGGGACAATGGGAGGTTATCATGGAATACGCCTCCGCGCCGGAGCGGGCAATTATAACGTCATAGTCGTTTGAAACAAGGATGGTGCGAAGAAAATTGCTGATGCTGCGCTCGTCTTCAACGATGAGTATTTTATCTCTTATATTCATTGCGTACTATCCTCCTTAGGTATGGTAAATTCAAATACTGCACCGCCTGTGGGACGGTTTGCGGCGGTGATGCTTCCGCCGTGGGCGGTTACTATTGCGTTGCAGACCGCAAGGCCGATGCCGCGGAACTTGTTGCTGTCAAAACTATGCCCCTTTGAGGGACCGAGCTGACCCTTGAACAGCTCGGGGATTATATCGGGGTCAAGCCCAACGCCGTTATCCGATACGGCAATAACGACAGAGTCTCCGGCGGCGGACGCGTCTATGCACAGTTCGGTCATGCTCTTGCCGTGATATACCGCGTTATCCAGAAGGTTCATCAGAACTTGTTCGATCAGCATCGCGTCAACATTCACCGTCAGGGGCTCGTCGGGAACATGGATCTTCAGATTGACGTCGGGATGGCGCTTTTTGAAATTTGAAACGCACTCGCCTATGATCTCCTCGATAAGCTCAGGACTTTTGACGATCACCGTTTCCTCGGCGCCGCTGATACGGGTTATCGACAGCAGGTTCTCCACCATCCTCACAAGCCACTCGGCATCTTTTTTCGCATCGCTGAGAAGCTCCGCTCTCGCGCTGCCGTCAAGGCGTTCATCCTCGGTGATCACAGTGTCGATAGAGCCAATGATTGAGGTGAGCGGTGTGCGAAGATCATGGGAGATGGCGCGCAGGAGATTTGCCCTCAGTTGTGCCTGCGCGGTCTCATGCCGGAGTTTTTCCTGCTCGCGCACTCTGGTGGTGAGGGTGGAGATGACAAGGGATACGGCCAGCATGGTGATAAAGGTCGTGGGGTAGCCGTATATGGAAAAGTCCAGCTTCATATACGGATATGTAAAGGCGTAATTAACTCCGATAACGCTTACTATCGAGGCCAGCACCCCATAAAAATATCCGTCCGTCAACAGTGAGATTATGAGTACCGCCAGCACAAAGATCATCGGAACATATACGTCCGAGGAGGATAGTTTTTTTAGCGTTGAGCACAGGAGCCAGACCACGCTCAGCACCAGAAGCGATATCAGCCAGTTCCGGAAAGTGCGGGCGGCCGAGTCCTCGATTTTCGTGTAGTTTGAGGTCTTCATAGCATCACCGTTTTGATAAATGTTAATTAATTATAACATATGAAGTATAAACGCTGTGTTAAGAAATTTATACGATCTGCGTCGAGATATATATCACATAAAATTTATAGGAATTTAAACAAAACTATTGACAAATGCCGTCGGGAGACGTATTATGCAATGGAGCAATCCCCCACGAGTTTAATAGGAATTAAAAAAGGAGCGATGACAATGAAGACTATGACCGTCATGAACCTTTGTTGCAGCATCTGTACCTGTCGATGTTGCTGTCGTCGCATGCTTTGATACTGCCAAACGGCTTTTTTGTGCGACGATGCCGGTGCATCGTCATTTTTTTATCTTGTGGAAAGGAATATAATGAAATGAAAATATATAAATCAGTATCTGAGCTCGTAGGCCACACTCCCATTGCGGAGGTCAGAAATATTGAAAAAAAGTACGGGCTGTTCGCCCGCGTGCTGGTTAAGCTTGAGCTGTTCAACCCCTCCGGCTCGGTCAAGGACAGAGCCGCAAAGGCGATCCTCGACGACGCGGAGGCCAAGGGGCTCATCGGCAAGGGCAGCGTTATCATCGAGCCCACCAGCGGCAACACCGGCATCGGCATCGCCGCCATCGGCGCCGCCCGCGGCTACAAAGTAATTATCGTAATGCCCGACAGCATGAGCGTTGAGCGCAGGCTGCTCATGTCCGCTTACGGCGCGGAGCTCATACTCACCCCCTGCAAGCTGGGTATGGCCGGCGCTGTTGAGAAAGCCGAGGAGCTTAAAAACAGCATCCCCGGCAGCGTTATAGCGGGTCAGTTTGTAAATCCCGCGAATCCTGCGGCGCACAGGGTCTCGACCGGCCCAGAGATATGGGAGGATACTGACGGCAAGGTTGATATTTTCGTTGCCGGCGTCGGCACCGGCGGCACCGTCAGCGGCGTCGGCGAATACCTCAAAAGCCGCAATAAGGACATCAAGGTGGTGGCCGTGGAGCCTGAGAGATCTCCGCTGCTGTCAGAGGGCCGCGCAGGCCCCCACGGCATACAGGGCATAGGCCCGAATTTCGTGCCCGATACCCTGAACAGGGAGATCTGCGATGAAATCATAAAGGTATCGGACGACAGCGCGTTTGCCGCCGGCCGCGAGCTTGCCCGCAGCGAGGGCCTGCTCGTCGGAATCAGCTCCGGCGCCGCCCTGCACGCCGCCATAGAGCTTGCAAAGCGCCGTGAGAACGCGGGAAAGACCATCGTAGCGCTGCTGCCCGATACGGGCGAAAGATACCTTTCAAGTCCCATGTTTAAGGAGAACTGAGTATGTTCCAGGATCTGATCGAAACCGTAAATGCCTATCTTGCCCGCGATCCGGCGGCAAAAACTCCCATTGAGGTGCTGCTGCTGTATCCGGGCGTGAAGGCGATATGCTATCACCGAAGAGCCCATTGGTGCTATGAGCATAATTTTATGTTTCTTGCCCGCGTGATATCCCAGATGGGACGGCACCGCACGGGCATAGAGATCCATCCGGGCGCGAAGATCGGCAAGCGCCTTGTTATCGACCACGGCATGGGCATCGTTATCGGCGAGACCGCCGAGATCGGGGACGACTGCCTTATCTACCACGGAGTCACACTCGGCGGCACCGGCAAGGACAGCGGCAAGCGCCATCCCACCATAGGCAACAATGTGCTTATCGGTACCGGCGCCAAGGTGCTCGGGCCGTTTAAGGTCGGCGATAACAGCCGCATAGCGGCAAACTCAGTCGTACTCAGCGAGATCCCGCCCGACAGCACGGCGGTGGGTATTCCCGCCAGGGTAGTAAAACGTAAAGGCCAGAAGATGGACTTTGCGACCGAGGTCGACCAGGTCAGCATATCCGACCCCGTCGCCGAGGAACTCGTGGCGATCCGCCGCGCGCTGTGCGATATAAATACCCGACTTCAGAGCATGGAAAAATAACAAAAAGGTCTGCAATACATGATGTGTTGCAGACCTTTTGCTTATTTATTCTTGAGGATAACGTCGTGACTGCCGCCCTCGACTATGCTGACGGAGGATACGAGAGTGAGCTTTGCGCTGCGCTTGAGTGAGTCGAGATCCGTCACGCCGCAGTTGCACATGGTGGACTTTATCTTGTACACGCTTTTTTCGAGGTTGTCGTGCAGGGGGCCTGCGTAGGTGACGTAGGAGTCCACGCCCTCCTCGAAGCTCAGCTTGCTCTGGCCGCCCATATCATAGCGCTGCCAGTTTCGGGCGCGGTTCGAGCCCTCGCCCCAGTATTCCTTGACATAGCTGCCGTTTACCATGAGCTTTGCTGTGGGGCTTTCGTCAAAGCGGGCGAAATAGCGTCCCATCATGAGGAAATCCGCGCCCATGGAAAGAGCCAGCGTCATATGGTAATCGTGCACCAGACCGCCGTCGGAGCACACCGGAATATATATGCCAGTCTTCTCAAAATACTCGTCGCGGGCTGCCGCGACCTCGATGAGCGCCGTCGCCTGACCGCGGCCTATACCTTTGGTCTCGCGCGTGATGCATATCGAGCCGCCGCCGATGCCGACCTTGACAAAATCCGCACCCGCCTCGGCGAGGTACAGAAATCCGTCGCGGTCTACGATGTTGCCCGCGACGACCTTGACGCTGTCGCCGTATTTTTCCCGGATAAAATCTATGGTTTTCTTCTGCCAGCAGGAGAAGCCGTCGGAGGAGTCGATGCACAGCACGTCCGCGCCCGCCTCGACCAGCGCGGGGACACGTTCTTTATAGTCGCGGCTGTTTATGCCCGCGCCCACGATGTAGCGCTTCTGCTCGTCGAGGATCTCGTTGGGGTTGTTCTTGTGCTCGGCATAGTCCTTGCGGAAAACGAAATAAAGGAGCTTGCCATCTGCGCTGACGATGGGCAGGGAGTTGAGCTTATTATCCCAAATAATGTCGTTGGCTTCCTTTAGAGAGGTACCCTCGGGGGCGGTGACAAGCTTTTCAAGAGGGGTCATGAACTCCGAGACCCTGGTGTTAAGGCTCATGCGTGAAACGCGGTAATCGCGGCTGGAGACGATGCCCAGCAGCCTGCCGTTTGCCGAGCCGTCCTCGGTCACGGCCATGGTAGAGTAGCCCTTCTCAGCCTTGAGCGCAAGAACCTCGGCCAAGGTCTGCTCGGGCATGATGTTGGAGGCGCTCGGCACAAAGCCCGCCTTGTAGCTCTTCACTCGGGCGACCATAGCGGCTTCGTCCTCAATTGACTGGGAGCCGTAAATGAAGGATATGCCGCCCTCCTTTGCAAGCGCGATCGCCATGGTGTCGTTGGAGACCGACTGCATGATCGCCGACGCAAAGGGCACGTTCAGGCTCAGCGCGGGGCTCTCTCCCTTTCTGAACTTGACGAGCGGTGTTTTCAGGGAAACGTTGTCGGGAACACAGTCCTCGCCGGTGTACCCGGGAATGAGAAGATACTCGCTGAATGTCCTTGAGGGTTCGTTAAAATAAATGGCCATGCCGCTCCTCCTATATGCTTTTTATCTTTTTATAATGTCCGATATTCTCTCACAAAACAGTAGTGCAGTCAACCGTCAATTCGACGAAATTTACACGATAAATCCGCCGCCCAGCACACGGTCGCCGTCATACAGCACAGCCGACTGTCCTCTTGCGGGCGCACGCACCGGTTCATCGCAGACTATCCTCACCGTGCCGCCCTCTGTATGGGCGGTGCAGGGGGGATTTTCCCACTTCGTATGGCGCACTCTTACGCTCGCCCTGACGGGGCCGGAGGGCACGTCGCAGAGCCAGTTGAAGCAGCGGGCGCTGACCTCGGTCTTAAAAAGCTCTTCCCAGAGGGAGAGCTCAATATCATTCGTCTCGGGGTCAATGGCGGAAATATACAGCTTCCTACCGTCAAAAAGCCCGGGTCTGCGCTGGCCGACGGTGTAGTGGTGTATGCCCTCGTGGACGCCTATGACCTCGCCGTGGAACACAAAATTTCCGGCAGGGGGCAGGGAAGATCTTCTGCCCAGCCAGCCGATGTAATCCTTATCAGGGATGAAACATATCTCCATGCTGTCGGGCTTGTGGGCGACGGGAAGGCCGAACTCCTCCGCGATCTGCCGAACTCTGACCTTCTCATAGCCGCCGAGGGGGAGGATGAGCCTGTCAAGCTGTTCTTGCTTTATACGGCAGAGCATATAGCTCTGGTCATTGTCGGGCCGGCCTTTATACAGAGCTCCGTTTTCTGCTCTGGCATAATGGCCGGTCGAGATGTGCTCGGCGCCTATATTGTCGGCAAGCTCAAGTAGGGACTTGAACTTGAGGGACGGATTGCAGATGATGCAGGGATTGGGGGTCTCGCCCCTGAGATATGCCTCGGCAAAGGGGGTGCATACGCGCTCGTCAAGCTCGGCGTGCACGTCTTTTATCTCGAGAGGGATGCCTATAAACTCCGCCGTCATGACCGCTTCGGAGCGGGCGTCCTCACCTGCGTTATCAAGATACAGGCCGTGCACCTCATAGCCTGCGGTTTTCAGGATCTGCGCGCAGACGGCAGAGTCCACGCCGCCGGAAAAACCGAGTACGACCTTTTTCATTTCCCGCCCTCCATCCATATCATGAGCACCGAGATGTCCGCGGGCGACACGCCGGATATGCGGCTTGCCTGCCCGAAGGAATGCGGTCTTATCTTTTTGAGCTTCTCCCTTGCCTCAAGGCGCAGGCCCGCCACTTCGTCATAATCTATATCGTCGGGCAGCAGCCTCTTTTCCATGCGCGCGAATTCCTCGACCTGCTTGAGTTGCCGCCTTATATAGCCGTCGTATTTAAGGCTTATCTCCGCCTCGTACCATACGGGCCTGGGAAGCTCCGGACGCTCGGGGTCGAAGGGCGCAAGAACGAGGTAGTCAAGCTGAGGCCGGCGTATGAGCTCGGCAAGCGAAACTCCGCTTGAAGCTTCTGCCGTACCGCGCTCGCGCAAAAGCGCGTTGAGCTCCAGCGTCGGGGCAAGATGTGTGCTCTCAAGGCGCTTTATCTCCCTGTCGACCATGGCGTATTTATCCAGCACGGACTGATAGCGCTCGGGAGATACAAGCCCTATCCTCAGCCCGATCGCGCTCAGACGCTTGTCGGCGTTATCCTGCCGGTGGAGCAGCCTGTATTCGCTTCGGGAGGTCATCATGCGGTAAGGCTCGTTGGTGCCCTTGGTCACAAGGTCGTCTATGAGCGTGCCGATATAGCCGTCGGAACGCTTTAATATCATGGGCTCGGCCCCGCGCAGCTTCAGCGCTGCGTTCACGCCCGCGACAAAGCCCTGCGCGGCGGCCTCTTCGTAGCCGGACGAGCCGTTGAACTGCCCCGCGCCGTATAGGCCGCGCACCTTCTTGGTCTCCAGCGTGGGATACAGCTCTGTGGGGTCTACGCAGTCGTATTCGATGGCGTAGGCGCAGCGGGTCATCTCAGCATGCTCGAGTCCGGCGATGGTGTGCAGCAGCTCAAGCTGCACCTCCTCCGGAAGGGAGGAGGACAAGCCCTGGACATACAGCTCCTCCGTGTCGAGACCCATGGGCTCAATGAAAAGCTGGTGCCGGGGCTTGTCGCGGAAGGTCATTATCTTTGTCTCGATGCTCGGGCAGTAGCGCGGCCCCACGCCCTCGATGACGCCCGAGTATAGGGGGCTGCGGTCGAGGTTATCGAGAATGATCCTGTGGGTGCGCTCGTTTGTATAGGTCAGCCAGCACACGGCCCTGTTCTCCGGCGGGCTGATGGTGTCGAAGGAAAAGCCCTCGGGCTCTGCGTCCCCGGGCTGCAGCTTCATTTTGGAATAGTCGACGCTGCGGGCGTTTATGCGCGGCGGGGTACCGGTCTTGAACCTGCGCATGGAAAGTCCCAGTGCCCGAAGGCAGGCGGTTAGGCTCGTAGCGGCGGCGAGGCCATCGGGGCCGGAGGAGCGTATGACCTCGCCCACTATCGTCCTGCTGTCAAGATATGTGCCGCTGGCGATGACGGCGGCTCTGCACTCGTACACCGCGCCCGTGTGGGTGGTGACGGAGCATACCGCGCCGTCGCTAACGCCTATCTCCACGACCTCCGCCTGCTTCGTGCGCAGGTTTTCCTGCTTCTCAAGGGTATGCTTCATGACCTCCTGATAGCGGCGGCGGTCGGCCTGAGCGCGCAGGGAGTGTACGGCGGGCCCTTTGCCGCGGTTGAGCATACGGTACTGGATGCAGGCCTTGTCGGCCGCCTTGCCCATCTCTCCGCCGAGAGCGTCAAGCTCACGAACGAGATGCCCCTTGCCCGTTCCGCCGATGGCGGGGTTGCAGGGCATGTTGCCCACGCTGTCAAGATTGATGGAAAAGCAGATCGTGTCAAGCCCCATACGGGCGGCTGCCAGCGCCGCCTCGATGCCCGCGTGTCCAGCGCCGATAACCGCGATATCGCATTTTCCTGCTGCGTATTTAACCAATTTCGTTCACCTTAATGCCGTACATAATTATAAGAGTGCCGTTCTTGACGGAAATCTCCGCCTGAGAGCAGTCGAAGCTGTTGCTGACCCCGAGAGGAAAGTCCGAGTCGATCACCGCGTCGGAAAGCTCGTATTTAAGACCCCTGAGCGATACGCCCCCGGCCTTACCGTCAAGGCAGAATACGGAGACGTCGCCCTCGCCCTCGAGGCGCAGGGAAGCGTTTTTCACCGCCGTCCAGACGTATTCCCTGCCGAAGAGCCAGCCCCTCGCGTCCCTGTTTGCGAGATACAGAAGGGCCTGCAGGTTCGCAATGCTGTGATCCGGACGTTTCCCGCCCAGCCCGCCGTAGATGTAAAAGCGGCGGTAGCCTTTCTCGAGCCCGAGCTTCAGGGCATACATGGTGTCGGTATCGTCCTTTTCCACGGGCAGCTCCAGCACAGGGGCGTGCTTGGGAGCCTCGCCGAGGGAATCAAAATCGCCGAGAACGAGATCGGGGATGATGTTACTTTCACGGCAGTAATTGAAGCCCGCGTCGGCCGCGATAACATAGTCGCTGTCGTCGGGCGCTTCACGCAGACCGAAAAAATCTCCCGCGCCTATGATATAGCATTCATGTCCGTTCATGTCCGCCTCCAAAATGCGTTGTTTTAAAATAATATCACACAACGTCATAAAATAAAAGATGTTATTACCTTTCGATACGTCGTACAGCGGCGTTTTTTGTGTGCGAAATGTTTGACTTGTACATATGCTTGTGATATTATGTAAAACGATAAATTATGCAATGGAGGTACAAGTATGGCTGAAAACCCAGTATTTGACCCCGAAAAACTGCTCGGCGGCGACCTTGCAAAGTATGAACCGGCGCAGCTTTTGGAGCTTGTCAAAAAGCTCTGCAAGATAGCGGCTTCGGAATGCGGGGAAAACGGCTTCAGAGGCGGCTTCCGTCCGGGCAATATATATATCGCTGACGACGGGCGCGTTGCCGTCGGACCTGCGGGCAAAGCTGCGGAAGAGGGCTGGACGAAGCTTGAGCTTGAGTTCATGGCGCCGGAAATGTTCTGGAGCGGTGAAAAAAGCGCGGCTGCCGACGTGTATTCCATTGGCCTTATTATGTACGCGGGGCTCAACGGAGGGCGGCTTCCCTTCCTGCCGGAGGGCGACGATGCTACCGCCGAGGAGCGGGTAAACGCCCTGCGCACGCGCATGAATGGCAGCATTCCACCGACACCGGCGGGCGTTGATGAAAAGCTTGACGCTATACTCAAGCGCTCGCTCGCTTTCGATATCCGAAAGAGGTACGAAAACAGCGTAGAGCTGCTTAAGGCACTGTGGGATTACTGCGGCGACGAGCCCGAGGAGCTGTCCGAAAGGGTGGAGCCGCCCGTTACGGCGCCGGTAAAGGAACCGGAGCCCGAGTCGGAGAAGAAGCCGGAGCCCAAGCCCGAGCCTAAACTCGAGAAAAAACCGGAGCCGCCCAAAAGGATTGCGCCGGAGCCTGAACCAAAAAAGGAAGTGCCCGCAAAGCCTTCGATGAACATACATCAGAAGCGGTCGGCCGCAGTCTCATGTATCACGCTTGCAGTTATAGCACTTCTGCTGACGGCGGCGGGCTTCGCAGGGAAATACATAGATCTGAGCCTTCCCGAGCCCGCTGTCCCCACTCCGGAGTCTACGGCGGCTGTGACCCCCGAGCCTACGCCCACTCCGACGCCTGATCCTACGCCCACTCCGGAGCCTACTCCCACACCTAAGCCCGAAAAGCATTACAGCCTCTATGTTGAGGACGTGAGCTGGGATACGGCGGAGCAAAGATGCATGAATATGGGCGGCCACCTGGCGACGATAGGCAGCGCCGAGGACTATGCGAGGATCTGTGAGCTGCTCAGTAACACCGACGCACAGTACGTCTGGATCGGGTGCTACCGAAGCAATGACGGGGTTATGAAGTGGAGCGGCGGCGAAAGCTCCGAATACTTCAACTGGGCCCCCGGCGAGCCCTCCTATTCAGACTCCTACGACGGAGCGGCGGAGGATTACGTCATGCTCGTAAAGCAGCCTGACGGTGCATGGATGTACAACGACAGCAGAGTTGATCCCATGGCGGATTATTCCCGCTTCTACAGCGGCAAGATGGCGTATATCTGCCAGATGGGCTGATATACACAGCATCGGCTGCGCAGGGCAAAGTCAGTGACTTTGCCGAGATCGGCATTGCACTGGACTTCTCCAAGGCACAACAGAATAAGATCGTTTTTCCGTTTATGGCAAGCTGTCTTTGTTCTTTTGCAGGTATTCGATAAAATATTTGCTTGCAATTGGCAGACTATCCTTGTCCTTATATCCGATGGCAAGCGAACGGCGTATAGGAGGATCTAACGGCAGGCAGACAATGTTGAAGTTTGTACGGCGCAGCGTCAGCTCTGCTAAAATACTGACGCCGAGTTCTGCTTCCACCATTGTCATAATTGCATAATCGTCGTGGAGTGTGTATTTGATATTCGGTTCTAATCCGGCGGCATGGAAAGCGTTCATCGGTTCGCTGTAGTGCCCTTCTTCCAACAGAATAAAAGGCTCTTTTGTAAGCTCTTGTATAGGGACGCTTTTATTATGAGCAAGAGGATGATTTTGAGGAAGAACCGCAAACATCTCTCCGTCTTTAATGGAGATCGTATTTAAGTCCGTAACGGCAGGTGGCGTGATAAATCCAAAATCAACTGCGCCCGTTTTTATCCATTCCGGAATTAACGCATAGTCGCCTTGATGAAAAAGAAATTGAACGTGCGGGTATTGTTCCTGAAAGCCTTTAATTAACTGAGGCATCCAATGGCATGTAATACTCGATATAGTACCAACCCGTATAATTCCTGTTTCCAAGCCTTTGATTTCAGTTGCTTTTTCCTGCATAGCACGATATTGAATAATACTGCGCTCAATGAATGGATACAATTCTGCGCCCTCAATTGTCAATTTAACGCCTGTCCGAGAACGGGTAAGGAGTTTAATTGCAAGTTCCTTTTCCAATGAAGCTACCATTTGACTGATAGAAGATTGTGTATATCTGAGAGCTTCCGCAGCTTTTGTAAAACTTCCCACTTCAATGATTTTTTGCAGAGCAATGTATCTGTTCATATCGACAAATCACCTTTTCTAATGTAAAAATTAAATTTATTCGTTTTACTTATTATATCATGGTATATATAATATAGTCAATTTATACGAAGAAGCGAAAAAATAAAACCCAAATGCAAAGGAGTAAATATTATGTCGTATGAAAAAGTAAAGGAATATTTTAACTCAAAGGGATTAGGCGAAAGGGTAATTGTGCGGGAGCATATCGGAGATACCGTCGAACACGCGGCACAATCTATTGGCTGCAAGCCCGCGCAAATCGCTAAAACGATGTCGTTTATTGTCAATGAAAAGCCCATACTGATCTTAATGGCAGGCGATACAAAGGTCGACAATCAAAAATATAAAGCGTGTTTTCATCAAAAAGCCGTTATGATACACGGCAGTCAAGTTGAAAAATTGATCGGACATGTGCCCGGCGCCGTATGTCCATTTGCAATTAACAAGGATATACCTGTATATCTTGATATATCGCTAAAACGGTTTGAAACTATTTACACAGCGGGCGGCAGTCTGAACAGTACTGTAACGCTTTCCTTAGTCGAGTTGGAACAGTACGCATCGCCTGTCGAGTGGGTCGATGTATGTAAGGGATGGTATATGAACGGTTAAAAACAAGAGGTGCGTTCATCAAACGAAAATTACTCTTGCATGCAGATATTTCTCATTCAATAATGTGAAAATATAATACAAGGAGGGATGAAATGGCAGTAAAAAAAGAAGAGGCAAAAAAGAGGATATTCAAAGGCGTTTCGCTTGACAGCCTCGCGGTAGGCTAAAAATCTATCGTATGTAAAAATGAATTATGCAGAATGCAACTTTGCAACAGAACATAAGCACCCACATGAACAAAGCGGATATGTAATTCATGGTAATACGCCGCACTCCTTTGAAGTGATTATAGGCGGTGAAGTGATTGATGTGTTTACGCCAATCAGAGAAGATTATCTGTAATCTGATTGATTAAGATTAAAAGCTAACGATATAAATTCTAAAAATGCCGTTCAGTTGTGCAACGGGAAGAAAAAGACGAATAAAAGCGAGCGCACCTAACTCGCCTTTTTATACCTATGTATAGCAGCGACCATTTAAGTTGTTAGCTGATATTGCATTAAAAAGCAGCCCTCAAATGAGGGCTGCTCTTGCTAATGATATGTATTTTGTGG
>ERZ1026968.11-NODE-11-length-127683-cov-9.126273_pt1 | contig 127683 bp, 124 predicted proteins | sample MGYA00519295_ERZ1026968 | MGnify/ENA primary metagenome ERZ1026968 (study PRJEB26926, sample SAMN06164480) | human gut metagenome | biome: ENVO:00009003; feature: ENVO:2100002; material: ENVO:00002003 | host: Homo sapiens | place: USA | collected 2012 ...
AGATGTGTATAAGAGACAGTACTTGTATTGTTTATTAAAAATGTGATATAATTCTCACATTATAATCGGATCGGGGGGATCTCTATCTATAACAAGGAAATCATAGCGGCAAAGCTGCACAGATGGGATAAGTACATAGGAGAGTTTTATCTTCCGGCGTGGGATGAGCTTCCGGACTTCGAACTGTACATGGATCAGGTCATATCGCTTATTGGGCGTTTTCTCGATCTTCTGCCCCACGATGAAGCGAGCGAGCCCGTGATCACCCCCAGCACCATAAACAATTACGTCCGCATGAAGATCATGCCCGCTCCAGTGAAGAAAAAATACACCCGAATCCACCTTGCGTATCTTATAATAATATGCTTGCTCAAGCAGAGCCTCAGCATCTCTGTCTTAAGCAAAATTATGCCTATGAACATACCTGATGACACGGTTAAGGAGCTCTATAACGACTTTGTCTTTCGGCACCGCAGCATATCCCTGCTTTTCGCAGAGCAGATAATGCAATCCTCATCGGAAATTTTTGATGATAGCAGCACGGACGATCTTCCCGTTAAAAATCTTGTTTTGGACTCGGCAATATACTCAAATCTTTACAAGCTTCTGACTGAAAAGCTCGTTGCGCTCGAGGTCAGACCCGAGCCCGAAACGAAAGAAGACGATCAATTGACCACGAAAAAAGCGGTTCAATTTTGAACCGCTTTTTTATTATGCAATGCATAATACGTTAGAATTTTATTCGTGTTAGTTCAGATCATGGTGCTTTTTCTGCCGTATTTTCCACTATAAAATTTGTCAGCTCGCCGCTGTCAATCCACCACTGCCTGCCGTCATAGTTCATTTCAAGGGCGCCGTCCGTGTCAATGGATTCATTGATGTTATATAGTGTGTCCGCTTCTTCTATCCGAAGGCCATAGGTCGGCGTGCCGCCTACAAGCTCTGTGTTTCCGTAAAATTTTCTTTGCTCAGTCTGTTGAGAATCAAAACCAGTTTCTCTGTTTCCGCATCGGTGAGCTCTGCAAGGTCTATTTTGTCAGCCCAAGGTACGGCCGCAGTAATGCTTTCTGCATTTATGTCCCTCGCCCGATCCCATGGGGCATCAGCGTCCTCTGCTCCCGTAGACGTACAGCCCACAGTGGCGGCGGCAATTAGTATGACGGTGATGAACGTAATCACCGTTTTGTGCTTCTTTGCGATAAGCATATTTCTCCCTTCTTCAGTTTTTTCTGATTATGTGTTTACTTTATTTGATTCTGATCTTCCCGTGCTCTATTCTATATAAATATTTTATCACAATGAATGTATAAACATCAATGCTTTTTTGTTAAAAATAGCATTTAGCTACAAAATATTGAATTTATGGTACAGCTTGCTCTTCAAAAACCGCCCCGTCAGAATGGTTGAGATGTAATAAGCAAAAATCGGTAAGCCAATGACGGTACTTGCCGATCTATTGTGCTAATGTTTTTACAGCATTTTTTGAAGGCCAAATTGAAGCCCAGCGTAGCGGGTTCGATTTTGAAATGAGGAGCAGCGGCATGAGCGCACCATAATTTTAGCAAAATTTGGAGCAAACGATACAAAGCTTGCTCCAACATGGTTCAGTTAAGCAATCAAAATCCGAACCGCGCTTGTCGTTACCAATAGCTGCCTTCAGGTCATCAAATGTGATGGTCGAAGTCCCTTCCTTGTTGTTAAAGGTAATTACCATCTTGTCATCGTAGAGGAAAATCACGTTAATGAAGGTGTCAATCAACATCTTCCGATGGTACTTCTGCTTCACATCAAGCTTGCGGAAACGGTGCAGCCATAATGTCATAAACTCGGCGCTGACTTTCGGCCTTGCCTGCTTCTCGCAGTCAATCTTGACTTGCAGCTTGTCCCGTATTGCTTCCAATTCTTCCAATCGGGCTTTTGTAGATTTTGTGAGTATCCCTTGCTGAATGGCATTAAGCATATTTTGTATGCCGTTCTCTGCCTCCGCAAGCTGTTTTTCGTACAGAGGGAGGCTGACAATCTCCTGCTCCTGCAAATCCATCAGCATGGACACGATAGCCTCGAACGCATTATCGTCCATAACCATCTTTATAGTTTCGTTGACAACCAAATCTTCGATCCACTCTTTGCGGACAGACTTCTTATGGCACTGTGTGCGTTTCTTTTTGACGGATACACACTTGTAATAGTGATGAACAACACCTGTCCGGCTTGTGCCGCTTTCGCCGCAGAGATACGTCCCACAGTAGCCGCAGAACAACTTCGTTGTCAGCAGATAATCGTCCTCAGCTTTGTGACGGGCCGGGGCATTATTTTTTCTCCAGCTTCTCTTGCAACCTATCGAACAGGTCTTGCGGGATAATAGCGGGAATCCCATCAGGGATAAATTGTGTCACGATAGCTGTATTCGCCGATATAGCGCCGATTGTGGAGTAAATTTCCCACACTATTATAGCTCAGTTTCTGCCCGCGTGTATTTTTAAGCCCCTATATTTTATTGCGTTGGATTTTCCGACGACGTGAAACCCTCCAGCGGGAAAGCCGTCGTCGGGAAATCCAATAACGGATAGAATTGATTATTATGCTTATATCGGATTGATTTGTATGCTTAATAGTTGTATAATTCAAACATCATTTATGGAGGTGAGATTAACGGAAATCATTGCAAAGCGGATGCGGGAGCTGCGGGAAGGAGTGCATATCTCCCAGATGAAAATAGCAAAGACTTTCGGCATCGGACAATCCAGCATCTTTCGCTATGAGAGCGGAGAAACAGCCGCCCCTGCCGAGGTGCTACTTAAATATGCAGATTACTTTGATGTGTCTTTGGATTACATCTTTGGTCGGACAGATGACCCGCATGGCACTGCTTACGCATATAGGCCAAAGATTGAACAGAGCTATCCAGAGATGGATAAGTTCATTGAGATGTGTTTTGACCCATCCTCACCTATGAATGCAAAATTGAAAGAGACACTTCGACAAATGATGAAGGAGGGTGAGTAAATGAAAGCCGTAATATATGCCCGCTATTCCTCCGACAACCAGCGTTAAGAATCTATTGAGGGCCAGATCCGTGAATGTACTGCCTTTGCCGAAAAGAACGGCATCATCATTCTGCGCCACTACATAGACCAGGCTTTTTCCGCCAAGACGGATAACCGCCCTGAGTTCCAAAATATGATTAAGGACAGCGGCAAGCGGCTCTTTGACATGGTAATCGTCTGGAAACTGAACAGGTTTGCCAGTAACCGCTATGACAGTGCCAGATACAAAGCCACGCTCAAGAAGAATGGGGTTAAGGTGGTATCTGCTACCGAGGTTATTTCGGAAGGCGCAGAGGGTATTATCCTGGAATCTGTCCCTTAGGGCTATGCCTAATATTACTCCGCTGATCTTTCAGAGAAAGTCATTCGCGGCATGACAGACAATGCACTGAAATGCAAATATAATGGTGGCATACTCCCTATCGGCTACGCAATTGACAGCGAGCAGCATTTTCAGCTCAATCCGCTGACAGCTCCCTTTGTGCTTGAAACATTCAAAAATACGATGAAGGCTGGACAATACACGCCATCCGAGAATGGCTGAATGAACAGGGATACAAAATACAGATTGACAAAGTATAGATATATTCGTTCCTTCATTCCTATGAAGCGAAACGAAAGAACGAGCAGGAACAGCGTTAAGCTGTCTCCGCTCTATAAGCAATCCGCAGGATGCTCTGCCACAGGAAAATCCCCCACAATGTATTTGCATTGTGGGGGAGATTTTTTGCGTGTTTGGGGGCTTGTGGGCTATGCCCTCAACAAGCATTTTTCGCGTGTGTCATAACACAGGCATTGCTTGCCGGTAGTAAAACCTCCGTCTGCGTAGTTACTCTATCTGCGCAAATAAAGGCCGCTGATTTCAAAAATCAAGCGGCCTTTATTCTTCCATTATGATTGTACCGTCAATGGTGGCCTCTATGATAGGCAGGTATTTTTCTGGACAAAGCTCCAACTTGTGTTTCACTTGCTGTGGCTGTTCACGATCTTCCCTGATGAAGTTTGGATTGAAATAGTGTTCTGCTGGAAGTTTGCAAAGCTGTATCCGTTGCAGCACGACAGGCATACTTGGAATTGTGTCCTTTAGTTCAATACTCGCAAGATAGAGCGGATCAATATGTACTTTCCCTGCCAATGCTCTGTGGGAAATACCTAATGCCTCCCGGCCAGCCTTTACATTTGCCCCGAAATTTTCAAAGCTGGGACAATCTTCGACTTTTGCCATATTATATCACCCCATACATTTTTTATAGTTCATATATCCCGCTGGGAATGATGTAATATGCGTAATAATAACATTTTATAATTCATATTCGACCTTTGGAGCTTGCCGAATGTAAGTTCTATTGACAAAATAACTTTTGATATAGTAAAATAAAATTTGTAATTAGCAGAGGCTAACTTCGGTTCTCTGCTTTGTTTAATCGCCGCAGTTAGATGCTTCTAACTGCCATCTGTGCTAAAGATCATGAGGGGTAATCTTCGAAGCTATATCAGGAAATGTATCAGTCGCTGGAAAGGAGCGATGAAATGCCGGCAGAAGGGATACAGGGAATACTGATTCCTTTCTTCGGGACTTTTATAGGCGCAGCCTGTGTGTTCTTTATGAAGAAAACACTTCGCTTTACGATACACAGGGCCTTGACCGGGATTTGCGGCTGGGGACATGATTTATGTCGTAGTAGAAGAACTAATTCCAGAGGCATCCGCAGGGGCGCACTCCAACATTGGAACCCTATTCCATGCGGCAGGATTTACGGTGATGCTGGCGTTGGATGTGGCGCTGGGATAAAAAGAATCGGATAACATTTGTCCTAGTCAAGCGTGATCTTGGAATGTTGGTTTGGGCCATCGTTGCGGGCATCGTTATAGAACTGGTGATATTGATTGTTTGATAGGAGGACAACTACAATGCTGAAAATTACGGTACAGGTGGACGGGATGATGTGCGGGATGTGCGAGAGCCATGTCAACGATGCCGTCCGCAAGGCGTTTCCGGTAAAGAAGGTCACATCATCTCACAGCAAGGGGCAGACCGTTATTCTCGCGGAAAACGACATTGATGAGAGCGCTCTGCGCTCGGCCATCGGAGCCACGGGGTATGAGGTCAAGGCGGTGTTCAGGGAACCTTATGAGAAAAAAGGTCTGTTACACAGATGAGCCGCCGCGACCAAATTCAAACCGCCTACCACAGTCTGGGCAAGGACGCCACCTTTTACGATGGCCTGTTTTATCTGCAAGAAGTGAGGTAACACTGATGAAGAAACAATATTTCAGCCCTGACCGGGATGGCTTTTATGGCGTTTACTATCCAAATCCAGTCCCCTGCAGTAAGGCCATGGTCGCCCTGCTGGGCGATTCATCAGACGACCACGTGGTAGTAGTATCCGGTGTAAAGTGGCTCCATAAGCAGGGCTGCAATGTCATGGCGATGTCTCCCAACCAAAATGGAGGCGGCTGCCACGACTATCCTCTGGAATGGATCGGACGTGCTATCGAGTTCTTAAAGGAGCAGGGAAACCAGAAAACCGGTATTGTTGGAGCGTCCACCACCGGCATGATAGCATTGGCGGCAGCTTCCTATTTCCCAGACCTTACACTCACCCTTGCCCTTACCCCGCCGGACTTCATTATGGAAGGCTTTTATCGGGATGGCAAGGATGGCACAAAAGAACGGCCTTCTGATGGTTCCAGCCTGTCCTGGAAGGGCCAGCCGTTGCCCTATCTGCCTTACGCCTACCGTCACCCGCAATATTGGCGGCAGGTCATGGCGGACTCCAAAGCCAGCGGCGATATGATTGCCAGCCGTCCCATGTTTGAGGAATCGGAGCGGCTACATCCTGTCCAGGAGGAGCGGATCAATGTTGAAAACATTAAGGGCAAGCTGATTTTTGTAGGCGCAGAGGATGATGTGCTGTGGGACACCTGCAAATATATCCGCCGGATGATGACGCGGCTGGGCGAGCTGCCCCATAATTGTACGGCGGAGGCGCTGCTCTATGAGCATGGTACGCACTTCGTATTTCCGCAATCCATGCTGGAAGCCATGCTCCCGGTAGGTTCCGGGCTGCTGGTTCGGCTGATGTTCAAGGCCGGGCGGCAGTACCCAAAGGAGTGTAAACAGACCCGGTGGGATATTGATACCAAGTTATCTCAGGCTATTGCTGAATGGTGACAGGAGGATGAATCGGACGATACTAAGGAAAAAACCCGGACAGTCCGCCTTTCAAAAGTGAGGGAATTCCTATGAATGAGACTTTTCGCGTCAAAACTGACGGTTTCCACGGCGAACTGTTCCGACCCGCACAAGACGATTATCCGGGGAAAGTGCTGATCTGCTTCAGCGGCAGTGATGGAAGGTTTGAGTGCTCCCGGAAGTTGGCACAAATCTTTCAAGCCCACGGCCTGACCGCCTTGGCGCTGGCCTATGTGATGGGGGACGGACTGCCCGATCAATTCTATCATATCCCCATAGATATGCTGGAGGCGGCAACAGAACGGCTGCACAACATGGGCTATGAAAAGGTAGGTCTGTGGGGTATCTCCAAGGGTGCGGAGCTGGCCCTGACTGCGGGGAGCCTCCTGCCCGGGTTAGTAAACGCCGTAATAGCCGTTGCGCCTATGAGCCTTGTATGCCAAGGCTTTTCCAAGAAAAAATGCATCTCCATCATGCAGGGGAGCAGTTGTATCTTCCATGGAGAGGAAGTCCCTTATGCCAGGTTTGGACTGGAGAAATTTCCCTTGGGTCAGGTTCTCCGAAAGAGCCTCAAGGCGCGGGAACTGACCATGTATGACCTCTATATCCCGCTGGTCGAACATCCAGCCCCTGCTGCTGTCATCCGAGTGGAGAATATCACCGGCCCCATCCTGCTGATCTCCTCCAAGATGGATACCATGTGGCCCTCTGAGCCTGCGGCGAAGCGCATCATGGCGCGGCTGATGGAACATGGTTTCTCCTATCTCTACCAACATCTGAGCTATGATTATGGTAGCCATCTGTTCGTTCCTATGGAAGTCAGTCTGGCAAAATTTTTTGTGGGTGACCGGGGAAAGTACAAAGAGTTGAGCAAGAAGGCCCGTATGGATTCACTTATAAAAACACTGGAATTTGTTGCGCAGTGGTAGGGTGGTGTGGGGAATGCAAAATACACGGAAAACAATTACCGCCGCACTGGTTTGCGGTCTGTTTGGCTGCGTCTGTTTGGGCGTTGGAGATTGGCTGATGCTTTATGGCGATACGGCTTACACCGGGACCATATCCTGGCTGACCTTGGGTGCTGCGGCAATCGCGCCATGGCGCAGCAATTTGGCCATGGCGCTGGCCTTCCCTGGCGTCATCCTATACGGAATTGCCCTGTTTGCCATTGGGAGTCTGATTGTGGGAGAGCGGCAGAAAAAGATTTACCACTATCTTACCGTGTTCAGCCTGACCCCGTGGCTGTGCCTGCACCTGTTTTACATCATGATATTATACGGCTTTGCTTGGATGTCCGGAAACAGCTATGATTTTGCCGCCATGCCAGTTTCGGAGGCACTGTTTACCCATCTGGCTTGGCTCGTCCCGGTCAGCGAGGTACTGATGCTCCCGCCCTACCTCTATTGGTGTTATCTGCTGTTGAGGAGAAAAAGCGTTTTTCCGAGATGGATGGCCCTGTCTAATCCACTGGTGTCCTATGGCGTTTTGAAAGTAATCACTATGTTTATGCCAGACAGCGCCTTTCGCCTGGCCTTTACCAACGGCTTGATGAGCGAGAGCATGGCACTGTGGTTTGGAACAATGCTTATATGGAACATTTCACAGTCGAAAAGGGGCAACTGTCATGCAGAACATTTTACCGGAAGCACTCTATAAAAGTTACGACCGTGGGATATGTACTTTATCTCAAAACGAAGATTGTTTTGTCTATAAAATGGAGAACGAAACAGGCGAGGGCATTATGACCCGGCATCTTGTATTTCCGGGAATTGAATTGCTTTATAATGACTTCCACATGACCACCGTTCATTCGGAACAGAGCAAGCCGCCCTATGAGGATATTATGGAGATAAACCATTGCCGCGAGGGACGCTTTGAGTGTGAGTTTGCCGATGGCGGCGCAGCGTATCTGGGGGCCGGAGATTTGGCTGCCAATATGCTGACCCATCCTACCCGCGATTCCTGGTTCCCACTATCCCATTATCACGGTATTTCGGTCATGGTTGATCTCCGAGCCGCTCAGGACACACTGTATCAGATCGGCCACATTTTGGGTAGCACACCGATTGATCTCTATGCGCTGCGGGACCGTTTGTGTGGTGGGGATCATTGCTTTATTATACGGGCCACAGATGCGATACAACATATATTTTCCGAACTTTACGCCGCGCCATCAGCTATTCGCGGTGATTACTGCAAATTGAAGGTGCTGGAACTGCTGCTGTTTTTGAATTCCGCAGACCTTCCAGCACTTCCGGAAAAACGAGCATACATCACCCGGATACAAGTGGATACTATTCGTGCCGTCCGCGCCTATCTGGTAGAGCATTTGGATAAGCGTATTACACTGCCGGAGCTTTCCGCTCAATTTGGCATTCCCCTCACTACAATGAAGCAAAACTTCAAAACCGTCTATGGTGACACAATTGGCGCTTACACCCAGACCTATCGGATGCAGAAAGCGATGTGGCTTCTCCAGGAAACAGAGCAGAGCATTGCGGAGATCGCTGGGCAAGTGGGCTATCAGAACGCCAGCAAATTCTCAGAGATATTCCGTCAATTTGCCGGAACCACGCCCTCAGAGTATCGGAAAATTCCTCGTCCGATTGGAGTGAAATCCGTCCTGTTGGAGTAGAAACACACATGGTTCCGTGGTATCATGCCTGTTAGAAAGATGAGTTGGCTGCAATGCCGCTTATTTTTTGAAGCACAGGTTAGTTAACGCTAACTAAAACGGGAGGTATACAATGAAACACTCAAAAATTTATTCTCTGCTGCTGGCCGCTCTGTTCTATATTTCTTTACTTTCTGGCTGTGGAAACACGAACAGCAATCAGGCCCCAGGAGCAGAACCGCCCGTCAGCGCGGGTGATGAAAAGGGCGCCGCTGAGGAACAGCCTCTCTATGACCTGCAAGGCACCTACCAGGAGTTGTGGCCTGTTGTCCTGGCAGACGATTACCATCAGACTTGGCTGGACAACTGTATCGTCCTGGTGGGTGAAGAAAATGCGGAATCCGCCTTCGGGATGCTGGCGTCTATGGTGACGGGTACGCTGACCGGCGAGGACGCTGTGAGCACCTATAAAGAAGGCGGCATAGCCTACTGCTGTGAGTTTTTGCAGGGCGTGGCGCAGTTCACCTTTGACGGCTCTACAATTTCCGGCATAGACGCAAACGGGAACGAAGTGTTCAAACACACCTATCATGCCACAGGTATGGAGGACCCGCGGGGGTTTCTCATTTTTGAGAGTGACGATGCCGATTCGGGCGAGTTTACCTATTTCTGCCTTGGCCCGGACACAATGGACACCACTTGGCACATAGAGTTCCGCTATGGCAGCAATTTGGATGATTTGAACTCCTACGATTCGGGAGACTATGCCTACTGGCTGGCATCCGGTATCTCTGTGGACTGCACCCAGCAGGATATTGAGAATGCAATCAATCTTTTCTGCACGGAAAACCTGTCTGAATAAGGAGTGTGGGTATGGGCAAAAAACATTCCAACCTGTCCCAGCTCATGGGCTACGCTGGGGGACACAGGTATCTGACCTACTTATCCTTGGTACTGTCTGCTGTCAGTGCAATCCTGGCCCTATTCCCTTTTGTGTTCCTCTTTTTCATCATCCAGGAAGTGATCGAGGCCGCACCCAACTACGCACAGGCCGCCGACATCGTTCACAACGGCTGGATGGCGGTGCTGTTCGCCGTCTTATCCATTCTGGTCTATGTTTGCGCCTTGATGAGTTCCCACCTGTCGGCGTTCCGAATTGCGGGGAACATCCGCAAAGAGCTGATGGCGCATATTGCCAAGCTGCCGCTGGGCTTCATAGGAGAGATGGGCAGCGGAAAAATTCGCCGCATTGTCAACGACAGCAGCGCGGCCACTGAAACCTATCTGGCCCACCAGCTTCCGGATATGGCGGCAGCAATCACCACGCCGGTCTGCATGATCGTGATGCTGTTCCTGTTCGACTGGCGGTTTGGCCTTGTCAGCCTTGTCCCTATCATCCTGGGCTTTGCGTCCATGTTCAAAATGACCGGCCCTAAGATGGCGGAGGACATGAAAAGCTATATGGACGCGCTGGCGGATATGAACAATGAGGCGGTAGAGTATGTGCGGGGCATCCCTGTGGTCAAAACCTTTGGGCAAACCGTCCACTCCTTCAAGCGGTTCAAGGGCACCATCGACAACTATTACAAGTATTGTATCGGCTACTGCAAAAAATGCCGTCCGCCCATGCTGCTCTATACCGTTTTCATCAACAGCGCCTTTGCCTTTCTCATCGTACTGGCGCTGATCCTCGTTGGAGGCGGGCCGGTGGCACAGCCGGTATTGCTGAACTTCATTTTCTATGTGATTTTCACGCCCATCATCGCCACCGCCATGTCCAAGGTCATGTATATGAGTGAAAACGGCATGATTGTGGCGGACGCATTGTCCCGTATCCACACCATTTTGGATGTGGAGCCGCTGCCGGAACCCCGGAGCGGCAAGAGCCCAGCCGATAATTCCGTTACTTTGGAAAATGTGACCTTCCGCTATGCGGGCGGAACGACAGACGCGCTCAAGGACGTGAGCATACAGGTTGGAGCGGGAGAAACCGTTGCCCTGGTAGGGCCGTCCGGCGGCGGCAAGACAACTGTGGCGGGGCTGATCTCACGGTTTTGGGATGTGGCTGGCGGGACTATTCAGATCGGCGGCGTCAATGTGAAGGACATTCCAAAGGCGGAACTGATGGACATCATGGCATATGTGTTCCAGGACACCCGCCTGCTCAAGACGTCTATCCTGGAAAACGTACGGCTCTCCCGGCCCAACGCCTCCCGGCAGGAGGTAGAGCGGGCGCTGCATGAGGCCCAGTGTGATGACATCATCGCCAAGCTGCCCCAAGGCATCGACACGGTGATCGGCACGAAGGGCGTGTATCTCTCCGGCGGTGAGCAGCAGCGGATCGCCATTGCCCGCGTCATGCTGAAAAACGCGCCCATCCTCATTCTGGACGAGGCCACCGCTTTTGCAGATCCGGAAAACGAGGCGCTGGTGCAACGGGCTTTTGAACGGCTTTCCAAAGGAAAAACCGTTATCATGATTGCTCACAGGCTGACCACCGTCAAGAACGCTGACCGTATTTTTGTACTGCGGGAGGGCCGTGTGGAGGAAACCGGCACTCATGATTCCCTTGTGGCGCAAAACGGCCTCTATGCCAAGATGTGGCAGAATTATCAAACCTCTGTGAGCTGGAAGGTAGGTGCGGCAAAATGACTGAGCGGCTGATGAAACGCTTTGCTCTCTCCCAAGAAGGGGCAAAGGGGCTGGTGCGGGCTACTGCTGCCTGTGCAGTAGCTGATCTCATGCTGATGTTTCCTGTGGGGCTTCTCTATCTGCTGGTAAGTGACTTTCTGAACGGCTCCGTGCCAGAGGGCAGCTATCTGTTTTATGGTATTGGCATCGTTGGGGCGCTGCTCCTAGTGCTGCTCTCCGAGTTCTGGAAGTACAACGCCACATACTTCTCCACCTACCGGGAATCCGGGGCCTGCCGTATCCGGCTGGCGGAGAAGCTGCGGCAGCTTCCTCTCTCCTTCTTTGGCAAAAAGGATTTGGCAGACCTGACCAACACCATCATGGGAGATGTGCAGGTGACCGAGCAGATGTTTTCCCACTACGTCCCGCAGTTCTACGGTTCCATTATCTCCACTTGCCTTGTTGCCGTCAGCCTGCTCTGCTACGACTGGCAAATGGCGCTTGCGGCCTTGTGGGTACTTCCGGTGACGCTGGTGATTGTCGGTTTCTCCAAGAAAGCCCAAAATCACTTTACACGCCGTCAGAACGCCGCTTTGATTGCGGTTGCTGATGGTGTCCAGGAGTGCTTGGAAACGATTCGCGATTTGAAAAGCAGCAAGGCGGAACAGTCGTACCTGGATGGCCTCAATGAAAAGATTGACGCGCTGGAAAAGCGATCCATCATAAGCGAATTGGGAGCCGCTATGTTCGTGGTCCCTTCACAGATGATTCTAAAGCTGGGTATGGCCTCCGTCGCTCTTGTTGGCAGTATGCGCCTGATGAGCGGCGAACTCTCCCTTCTTACTTTCTTCCTGTTTTTACTGGTGGTTTCCCGCATCTACGAGCCTATGTCCTTCTCCCTGCAAAATCTGGCGGCAATGAACTCTCTGCAAGTGAACATCGACCGAATGAATGAGATCAACGAAAGCAAGTCCCAAGGCGGTGAAAATGCCTTTGTGCCCAAGGGCTACGATATTACCTTTGAGAATGTGGGCTTTGCATACAATAGCGGCGAAACGGTACTGAAGGATGTGTCTTTTACCGCCAAGCAAGGCGAGGTGACGGCCCTGATCGGTCCCTCCGGGGGCGGCAAGTCCACCGCTGCAAAGCTGTCGGCGCGGTTTTGGGACGTAGAGCGGGGCAGGATCACCGTTGGCGGCGTGGATGTGTCCAAAGTGGACCCTGAGAAGCTGCTGACGGCCTACTCCATCGTGTTCCAGGATGTGACATTGTTCAACAACACGGTCATGGAGAACATCCGCATTGGCAGAAAAGACGCCACGGATGCAGAAGTCATCCGGGCAGCGAAATCGGCTATGTGCGATGAATTTATAGCCAAACTCCCCCAGGGGTATCAGACGGTGATTGGGGAAAACGGCTCCACCCTCTCTGGTGGTGAGCGGCAGCGAATCTCCATCGCCCGTGCACTTTTGAAGGATGCGCCTATTATCCTGCTGGACGAGGCCACCGCCTCTCTGGATGCGGAGAATGAGACAGAGATTCAGCAGGCCATCTCCCGGCTGGTGGAGCGAAAGACGGTGCTGATTATCGCCCACCGCATGAGAACGGTGGAAAACGCTAACAAGATTGTGGTGCTGTCTGATGGAAAAGTGTCCGAAATGGGTACTCCGACAGAGCTTGCAAAGCAAAACGGGACATTTGCCCGAATGGTAAAGTTGCAAACTGAGAGCCAAAATTGGACGCTGGCATAATGGTACTTTTCGCTTAAATCCGCACTGGTTTAATCGAGGATATAAGAATAATAACGATCAGTACAATCCAGAATATGTCTGCTTATCTATCTGCCAAACCATAGAATCTTCAGAAGAAGCATTACTGAGGCTTTTACACAATACTCAAACATACCCGACAGATTGAAGAGTATGAGTTGTCTCGACTTACAAATTTTCTCAGCATCATCGGATATGAAATCAATATTTGCGAGAAGGCCGATGAGTATTGGACAGATTACGAGTACTTGCTTGTGACATCGTCCGATGGAAATACTGAGAGGGCAAGCGATATATCGTACTTGCGTACAATGCTGACAGCGCATCATAGCGATTTGGTTTACCTTTACGATGAGTCAACAACAAATTTTGGAAATGCCCATATGTCAGTTATATAGATAATTGCCGTTCTCTCTTTGAAGGTTTTTTCAAAAAACTCGATACTGTTAGCAATGATTATGCCAAGGGCATACTTACAGCCACAGGAGAGACAATCGTTGACAATGGGGTAACCCTTACATCCATCAAAAAGATTTACACCTATTGGATTGACAATAGACGTGGGCCAATCATTTTCGTCTATTTCAAACCATGTACAGCGCAATGTCGGGATTAGGTACACATCATGAGTATACCCCTACACGCGAGGATGCCTTGCTGCTTTTCCGCTTTGTAGAGGATACACTTCTGTGGTGTTTCAGGAAGGGTATTGGCTGCTGATTTCATAAGTGCAGATAACAAATGCCGGATTGACATTTTAAGGTGTCAGCCCGGCATTGTTTCTTGTTATTCGTTGTCATGGCTCATAGCTTTGAGCATCTGAATTGCTGCGGATTTCTGGCTCGGTGTCAGGCAAACCCAACAGTCGAACAGTTCCTTCATATCTGGGGTTAGTTCCACCATATCTGTATCGGCGAAAAACTGCGACATGGTGATGCCGAATCCTCTGCATATCGTCTCAAGAGTCACGACGGAGGGAACCGTATTTCTTCTGAAGATATTACCGATCGTGGACTGCGCCAAACCGCACTCTTTTGAAAGTTTGTACTCCGTCCATCCGCGCTCTCGCAATAACTGCTGGAGACGAGTGTGCGTATCCATAGCATCACCACCTTTCTCATAACTATTTTACTTCCAAGTTGAGCAATAAAATACTTACAAGTTGAAACGGAAATAGATATGTAGTATGATGTAATGGGTAGTAGGCAGATGAATGGAGGGGTTTGTATGACCGAATTCGAAAAACGAACACGCAGGGCTTGCTTTACAGGTCACCGCCCAGAAAAGCTGACTCGTTCCGAAACGGTCATCAGAAAAGACCTGGAAATTCAAATCCGTCAGGCAGTTTCTGACGGACTGAAAGTCTTTATTACGGGTATGGCACGAGGTGTCGATATCTGGGCGGCACAAATCGTACTGAAACTGCGTGACGCAGGATACCCCGTTAAGTTAATGTGCGCCTGCCCCTATGATAGCTTTGAGACTGGATGGAGCCAGGATTGGCAGAGACAGTACAGAGAAATACTGACGGCGGCAGACTTCGTAAAATATATCTGTGGCGGCTACAGCCGTGCCTGCTTTCAGATCAGAAATGAATGGATGGTTAATCATGCTGCCAGGGTCATTGCGGTATTCAACGGAGAAAAGAGCGGAACTAAAAATACGATAGAGTATGCGGCAAAGGTCGATGTACCTATTGTCTGCATCGATGGATAGTTTATGATGCCATCGCAGAGGTTACTTTGTACAGAAGGAGGAACTTTCATGGATGATACAACAAAGGCTGACATCAACACTGGAGTTCCAATGGTTATTGCTCATTGGGATGAAAATGGAACAATCACCTCGCAAGAGGCATACAACCTAGAAAATATCTCCTTGCCCAATTGGCATAAAGAGCAATTAGCCAGGGCTATATTAATGGCTTGTCGTAAATTTTATTCTGACCCGGAAAACGTCAAAAAATACGAAGCGTGGAAAGCCGAAAGGGATGTAAAAAACAAAAAGTCGTAAATAAAATTTGAGTAACCAATTTGCGGTGGCATCTCCGTTGCACTTTTTAATTATTCCTTTTATGGCTATGCACACCCTCCAGACCTTTCATTAAAAAGTTCATGGGCAAAAACACAAAAAGGCTCTATGGCGACCATTCCTCGGTTACCGTAGAGCCTACTTTCGTTAAATGGTATAGGAAAACCCATGTAAACAGGGGCTTTTGCAAAAAGAAACTGAACACCTGTTTCGATACTCATTGTATCAAAACTGGTGTCCAGTTGTGGTGGAGATGGGGGGAGTTGAACCCCCGTCCGAAAGCACTTTAACAGGAACTTCTCCGGGCGCAGACGGTCATTTACATTCCCTCACCTATGCGCAGGCCGTCATGCTCACAGGTTCGGTAGCTTCATTATGCGTGGTGCGCTCAAAGCTTTGCGCACTCACGGGCACCACTGATCGACGCTCCGTTTCGGGCCGTGGTCCTCCCAAAGGGAACGCTCGCTAATTAAGCAGCGAGAAGAACAGTATCGTTGTTGTTCTTTAATTTATAAGTCGCCCATTTTAAGGATGGTAGGCGCATCCGCCCGCTATTCCTGCCTCCATACCCCCGTCGAAACCGGTACATCCCCATATACAAAGGGTATTGCAGAATATGAAAGATTTCGATTCTGTTCGGGCCGCCCTCATTAAGAGGGCGGCTTTATTACGCTTTTATCAGCACTTAACAGGCTCCGGATAATCAACGCCGAAAGTATCTACCGTCACTTTCTTCATGGCCTGACGATGGATGGGCTTATCGTTGCGTCCGGTCATGCACTTTGCGATCTTATCCACTGCGTCCATACCCTCGATGACCTTTCCGAAGGCCGCATACTGCCCGTCAAGGTGAGGCGCATCCTCATGCATGATGAAGAACTGGCTGCCTGCGGAGTTAGGAGCCATTGAACGAGCCATGGAGAGAACGCCTCTGGTGTGCTTAAGATCGTTTTTAACGCCGTTCATGGCAAATTCGCCCTTGATGGAGTAGCCGGGTCCGCCTATACCGATACCCTGAGGATCGCCGCCCTGAATCATAAAGCCGCGGATAACGCGGTGGAATATGATACCGTCATAGAACTTGTTTTTTACGAGCGAAATGAAGTTGTTGACCGTATTCGGCGCTACCTCGGGATAAAGCTCCGCCTTGATGATATCGCCGTTTTCCATTTCAATAGTAACTATAGGATTGCTCATTAGTTTCTCTCCTTCAATGTTCTTTCAATATCACGCGCGGCCGCACGCTTTGCGTCGTCATTGCGCTTATCGTAAAGCTTTTTGCCCTTGCACAGTCCAAGCTCGACCTTTACCCTGCTGTCCTTAAAATAAAGCGACAGAGGGATAAGAGCAACGCCCTCCTGCATGACGCGGGCATTGAGCTTTGTTATCTCGCGCTTATGCATGAGAAGCCTGCGGGGTCTGACGGGATCCTTGTTGAAAATATTACCCTTCTCATACGGGCTTATATGCAGCGACCGCACAAAAAGCTCGCCGTTTTTTACGGTGCAGTAGCAGTCTTTCATATTCACAGTTCCCGCGCGCAGGGACTTGACTTCCGTTCCGGCAAGCTCAATGCCCGCCTCGTAGCGCTCAAGGATAAAATAATCATGAAAAGCCTTGCGGTTGGCCGCGATCTGCTTTGTGCCCGTTTGCTTCGGCATTTAAGCTCACCTGCCTTCTTGTAATTATAATTATAGCACGATTTATTAGATAAAAAAAGTATAAACTGTAAATAGCGCGGCGCTTACTGTCTGTTGAATTCCCTCAAGCGCAGTCCCTCGTTCTTTGTGAGCGCCCAGTTTACGCACCACTCGGAGGTAAACAGCAGCAGATTATTTCCGCGGAAATCCTGCACCCACTTTGTATCGCTGGTGAGGTTGAGATCATTTGGATTAACATCCTCATTATCTATCCAGCGCACGACCTCGTACGGCATACTGCGGCGGCGCACGTCAACGCCGTATTCGGACTTGAGCCTGTATTCCAAGACCTCCAGTTGCAGGACTCCGACAACGCCGACAATGATCTCCTCAACGCCTGTGAATGGCTCGTGGAAGATCTGTATCGCGCCCTCCTGAGCGATCTGCATTATGCCCTTTTCAAACTGCTTGCGCTTCATTGTATCGATACGCTCAACAGCGGCAAAAATTTCGGGCGCGAAGGTCGGGATACCCTCGAATTCGAGCTTCATGCTCTTATCGCATATCGTATCGCCTATAGAGAAAATGCCGGGGTCAAATACTCCGATGATATCACCTGCGTACGCCTCGTTTATTATCGCCCGCTCCTGCGCCATTAGCTGCTGCGGCTGGGCAAGCCTTATGGCCTTGCCGCCCTGCGCATGTAAGTATTCCTTATCGCGCTCGAATTTTCCCGAGCAGATGCGCATGAAAGCTATCCTGTCGCGGTGAGCCTTATTCATATTGGCCTGTATCTTAAACACAAAGGCGGAGAATTTTTCATTGAACGGGTCTACTATCTCCTCCCCCGCTATTCTTGGCAGCGGAGGCATGGTCATGTCAAGAAAGCTCTCAAGGAACGGCTCTATTCCGAAGTTGTTCAGCGCCGAACCGAAGAACACTGGACTGAGCCTGCCAGCGCGAACCTCGTTAATGTCAAACTCATAGCCCGCGCCGTCGAGCAGCTCCACATCGTCGCACAGGGTCTGGCGAAGCTTCGGGCCGATAAGTCCGTCAAGCGTCTCGGTGTCGTCAAGCATGCACTCGATGGCTTTAATCTTGTTCTGACCTCTGTGGAATTCATTGAACGCTAGTATCTCGCGCTTTTCCCTGTCGTAAACTCCCTTGAAGTCGATGCCGCAGCCTATGGGCCAGTTAATGGGATATGTGCCGATGCCGAATTCCTGCTCCAGCTCCTCCATGAGGTCATACGGGCTGCGCGCCTCGCGGTCAAGCTTATTTATAAACGTAAAAATGGGGATATTGCGCATGGCGCATATCTTGAACAGCTTCCTTGTCTGAGGCTCGATGCCCTTCGCCGCGTCTATTACCATAACGGCTGAATCGGCAGCCATGAGCGTGCGGTAGGTATCCTCGGAGAAGTCCTGATGTCCGGGCGTATCGAGGATATTTATACAATAGCCGTTATACTCAAACTGCATTACAGAGGAGCTTATTGATATTCCGCGCTGCTTTTCAAGCTCCATCCAGTCGGATACCGCGTGCCGTGCGGTCGCCTTGCCCTTGACCGAGCCGGCGAGCTGTATCGCCCCGCCGTAAAGCAGCAGTTTTTCAGTAAGGGTCGTTTTACCGGCGTCGGGATGCGAGATTATCGCAAACGTCCTGCGGCGCTCGATTTCCTTTCTCATATCAGCCATAGATAGTTCTCTCCAATTATGAATTCACACGATTTGTTATGATACCACATATGCTCTGCAAAATCAAAGCTTTTTGGCAAAAAAGTCTCAGCAATTTGGGAAAATAGGGGCGTTTTCCGCATTTACGGTAATTGATAAGACGATTTCCATATGCTATACTGGTTTTCAGAACGATACGATCGCAAAGGAGCAAAAAATGAACTGTCTTTCAGAGCTGCCGAACGGCTATAAAGAGATATTCTCGATAAATCTGCAAAAGGATAAAAAAGCGGCGCTGCTCGTAAACGGTATAGCGCTTGTTATCTTCCTCGTGCTGTGCGTGATCGGGCATTTTATCGTTCCCATCAGCGCATTGTTTGATATGGAACAGGGTCTCGGGCTTTACCTCATAAGATTTCTTGTCCTTATCGCGGGCATCATTGTGTACATGTTCCTGCACGAGCTTGTGCACAGCGCTGCAATGAGGCATTTCGGCGCACAGAAGGTCAAATACGGATTCACAGGTATGTATGCCTTCGCCGGCAGCGAGGATTATTTTCGAAAAAAGCCGTACATTGTCATCGCGCTTGCACCTGTGGTCGTCTGGGGGATAGTTCTTCTTATCATCAACTGCTTTGTAGGAGGCCCGTGGTTCTGGATAGTTTATTTTATTCAGATCTGCAACATTTCCGGCGCCGCCGGTGATATATACGTTACATACAAGTTTTCCAAAATGCCGGAGGATATCCTCATCAGGGACGTCGGAGTTGCAATGACGGTCTATTCCCACTGCAATTAAGCATGAACCCCCCATCTGAACAACAGATGGGGGTTCATCCTATTCGTCGCATATCACGCTCACTATCTTTGTCGGCGTGGGATCCGCAGCGTGGCGTTTTTTGCTTATGAGCACCGCTGTAAGTATGCCCAGCGCGGCCGAGCCGAATGCCGCCGCTATGCAGGCTCCCTCGGACAGCGAGAACGCGGCGGCAATAAGATAGCCCGCTATCAGCGTCACGATGGGCAAAACGTATATCGCAAAAGCGCCCTTAACAACTCCGGAGGTGGGAGTTTCGATCATCACATGCTGGCCGCGTCCGGCGCCGATGGGATTTTGCACTACCGACTTCATAAGGTGCTCATACTTGCATTCCGTGCAGCCGCTGCAGTCGCCGCCGCATATGCCGATACGCTCAACAACAACTTCTGCCAGCCCGTCTTCCCTGATTTTCGTTATTATCGCTTCCTGAAGCATATTCAGTCTCCGTTCTCACGTTTTTTCTAATTATACACGCTATTTTTTCTTGTCGCAAGTGCTCCTTTATGCTACAATATAAATTGTTAAAGAGCATTTTGATCAAGGGAGGTCTTCCCATGCAGAGCGTACTTAAACTAAAAAAATCCAACTGCAAAAACTGCCACAGATGCATACGCCGGTGTCCTGTCAAGGCTATCCGCTTCACGGGTCATCAGGCGCACATTATAAGCGATGAATGCATACTCTGCGGCCAGTGCTTTGTCGTTTGTCCGCAGGGTGCAAAAGAGATCGTTGACGATACCGAGAGAGTCCGCGTTATGCTTCAGAGCGGCACTCCGGTCATCGCCAGCGTTGCCCCCTCCTTCTATGCCTGCTGGGACAGCTGCGGCATAAACTCCATACGCAAGGCTCTCAAGGAGCTTGGCTTCACCGACGCGGAGGAGACCGCCATCGGAGCTACGATCGTTAAGCGTGAATACGAGAAGCAGATACGCGAGGAAGCTCAGGATATTATCATCAGTTCGTCCTGTCCGTCGGTCAATCTTCTTGTTGAAAAGCACTTTCCGAATCTCAGGCGCTTTCTGTCCCCCATCGTTTCTCCCATGGTGGCTCACGCCATGGATATTAAGCGCCGCATTCCCGACGCTAAGGTCGTCTTCATAGGCCCCTGCGTCTCAAAGAAAGAGGAGGCCATAGGCACCTGCGTTGACGCCGTTCTCACCTTTGAGGAGTTCGACCAGATGCGCATTTCCGATAAGATCGAGATAGAGCCCGAATTCGGCGAAAGCTTTCCTGGGCGTGCACGCAGCTTCCCCGTCACCGGCGGTATTCTGCGGTGCATGGATATGCCTGACAACGGGTATCAGTTCCTATCCGTAAACGGCCCCAAAAGCTGCATGAACGCTCTGAACGACATACAAAACGGCAATATTCACAAATGCTTTATTGAGATGGCCTCCTGTGACGGAAGCTGCATAGACGGCCCTATCATGGAAAAGTACATCAACTCCCCTATCCGGCATATCTGTTCAGTACTCAAAAACGTCGGCAAGGAGGATTTTGACGTTCCTCAGCCCGAGTCGGAGACTCTCGCCATGCAGCACATTGGAGTTCCTGTCAAGAAGCGCACGCCTAATGAGGATGAGATCAAGGCCATTCTCGCCAAGCTTGGCAAGAACTCACGCGGCGATGAGCTCAACTGCGGAAGCTGCGGCTACGATACCTGCCGTGACAAGGCGATAGCCATTTACAGGGGCACAGCTGATTACAGCATGTGCCTGCCCTTCATCATGGACAAGGCCGAGCGCTTCAGCAACAAGATCCTGAACAATATGCCCAGCGGCGTCGTTGTCGTAAACGAGGATCTCGAGGTGCAGCAGCTCAACCGCACCGCAATGCAGATGCTCAATATCAGCCACGAATCCGATATCCTGGGCGACAGCGTCGTTAGGATCCTCGACACCGCCCCATTCTTCACTACTCTTGAAACGGGAAAGCCCGTAAAGAAGCTTCGCGGCTATTTTTCCGACTATGGCCGCTATTTCGAGCAGACCATTGTTTATGACCGCTCCACAAAGATCCTCATCGATATAATCACCGATGTTACCGAGGAAGAAGAGGAGACCATGCGGCGCAAGACCATAAGCCGCCAGACAGCTGAGATAACGAATGATGTTATTGAAAACCAGATGCGAATCGTTCAGGAGATCGCCTCCCTGCTCGGCGAAACCACTGCCGAGACCAAGATCGCACTGACCAGACTTAAGGAGTCGTTGAGCCTTGAAGAAGAATAATCTTTGCAGTGAAATAGGCTATATGAGCATCAACCACTATGGCGAGCAGCTCTGCGGCGATCATGTGGAGATCGTTGAGAATAACGATTCCTCCATAATCGTTCTCGCCGACGGTCTCGGCAGCGGCGTCAAGGCAAGCATTCTCTCCACCCTGACGTCAAAGATAATCTCGACCATGCTGGCTCCGGGGCTCGATATCCGCGACGCTGTTGAAACTATCGCCGATACGCTGCCTATATGCTCCGAGCGCAAGACTGCGTTTTCGACCTTTACGATCATAAGACTCGTAGACAACATACACGCCGACATTATCCAGTATGAAAACCCAAACGTCATTATGCTACGCAACGGAGTTCATTATGAGTTTCCGCTAATGACCATGGCGATCGGCGAAAAAACGATCTACCGCTCCACTGTTGAGCTGGCCGATGGTGACATATTTGTCGCAATGAGCGACGGCATTCTCTACGCGAGCGAGGACGGCGTTCTCAACAATGATTGGAGCCGCGACAAGCTTATTGAGTTTCTCGAGCCGCTCAGCCGCGCCGAACTCACGGCAAAGCTTCTCACCTCGATAATTCTTGATGAAACGAACAAACTTTACGGCGGAAAGCCCTTCGACGATGCGACGGCCTGCGTTGTCAAGATCCGCCAGCGTCAGACCGTTAATATTGCGATCGGCCCGCCAGAGGATATGAGCGATAACCACCGCATGATGGCTCTGTTTTTCGCCAAGGAGGGCAAGCATGTCGTCTGCGGCGGCACAACGGCTAAAATCGCCGCAGAGTACCTCAGAGTACCGATCAAGACAAACTCCACTTCCCCCGATCCGGATATACCTCCCATCTCCGTCATTGATGGTGTCGACCTTACCACCGAGGGCATCATTACCGTTGACAAGATCCTTTCCTACGCTACGGACTATGTCAAGGACAACCGTAGCTTTGAGCAGTGGTGCTATAAAAAAGACGGCGCGTCCCTCGCAGCTCGTCTTCTTTTCGAGGATGCAACTGATATAAATATGTTCATTGGCCATGCGGCAAATCCTGCGCATAACGAAATGCCGATAAATTTCAATGTCAAAATGCAGATACTGAAGAAGCTCTCGAAACGTCTGAGGGAAATGGGTAAGAGAGTAAAAGTTCTTGACTTTTAAGTGTAGAGAGCTGAAAGCGTGAAAAGACCTCGGTTTGCACCGAGGTCTTTTAGCGCGTATCCCGACACAGTTTCGCATTGGCACCTATTTGATTTTATTCTCGGCGACCAGCTCATCGTATCGCTTTCTGCCGCGTGTCCTGCCCGCGCAGACGGGGCAGCCGTGTTTTTTCGGGCCGGTCCGTGAGCCTATCCTCGCCTTCCATACATGCCCTTCTGCGCACTGCCACCACACACTGCGCAGTGTTCCCGGCATTACCATATTCGGCTTAAGCTCTCCGTTAAGCGTAGGATGCCACTGAGCCGCAATTTTCGGATAAACAGTTTCAAAGTCGTTAAATCCCTCAAGCAGCCGCCTGCCCGTGCAATATGGGCAGCCCTTAAAATCAGCCCGTGACGAGACCGGCGCGCGCCATGAGTGCCCAAGCCGGCATTTCCACCACACTCTGCGGTTACTGTACATACTAACGTTTTCGGGCCTTATGCCCTCATTTTTTTCATGATCCCACTGCTCTGCGAGCTCAGGCATCCTGCTGAGCAGATCGCTGACCCCCTCTATCACGGTCTTCCCCGTGCAGTACGGGCAGCCCGCGCCGTTTGAGCGCGAAGCGACCGTCGCCTGCCACGAATGCCCCTCTCCGCAGAGCCACCACACTTTTCTCTTTGTACCCGCCATAATGTCAGACGGTTTCAGGCTTCCGTTTTTGTCGTGATCCCACTGTTCGGCGAGGCGGGGATGGCTCGTTACAAGGTCATTGTACCCCTTTTCAACAACTCTGCCGGCACAAACTGGGCATCCTGTGCCTTCGCTGCGCGAAAAAACTGTTGTGCGCCAGGAATGGCCAAGCGGGCATCTCCACCACACCTTTTTCCTTGATCCCGCCGATATATGCTCTGGACGGAGACTTCCGTTTTTCTCCGTATCCCACTGCGCGGCAAGTTCAGGATCGGTCGATGCAAGGTCGTTGACCCCCTGCAGCACCAGTCGGTTTGCGCATACAGGGCAGCCTGTGCCATTAACGCTGGATTTCACCTCGGCAGGCCATTCATGTCCCTTTGAGCAGCGCCACCATACCTTTCTGTGGCTGCCAATTGTAACGTCTGCGGGTGTAAGCAGACCGTTTTTTTCTTTATCCCATCTTTTTATCAGTTCGTGGTTTTCCGATGCGCAGTAATCGGCCAAGGTAAGGCGATTCATACAATTCCCCCCTTTTCGCCGCTTTTTACAGCTTTACCAGCTTTCCGACCAGCATAAGCCTTGCGTTTTCGTAATCATAAGAGCATGTGGAAAGATACACATATTTATCGTCCGTCGAATAGCTCACATCGCTCTTGAATATAAAATTATTCACCGCATTATCAAGAAACTCCTGCTTCTCGCTCTCGCTTTCCATAGGCTCGTATACCTCGGAGCCCGCGGTCGTCATAAAGCCCGCGATGAGCTCGATCCGGTAATCTGCCTGCGACGTGAGCAGATACATTACGGAGTTCTCATCGAAGTGTTCCTGATTGGCATATTGCGGTAAAGTGCCGAACATCGCTTTTGACTTAATTCGGTGCCCGTAGATCACCGAATTAAACCCTGAGAAATCAAGCGCACAGCGATAATCGAGGAACAGCGTTCCGTTTTGGTTGTAGCTGCCGTCGGTCAGCCTGCGCAGATAGTATTTATTATCCTCGGCCTGCACAACGGGATAGTTTATCGGCGTATCCTCGCCGTAAAGCCACGCTATTATATCGGGTTTTTCGCTTTTCAGCGCGTCAAAATCAGCCGAAAAGGGCGCAGCCTCGCCGCCTTCGCTTATCGCCGCGTCTATCAGCTCATCTACGCTTGCCTGCCCGCTTTCGGTCTCGAAAAAGCATCCGTACAGCCTAAGTCCGGCAATGCACAGCGCCGCGAGTGCGGCGGCCCATGCAAGCGCTCTTATAAGCTTCCTAATTTTCCGTAGAGCTCCGCCCAGCAGTCGGGGCAGAGCTGACCCGCTCCCTCGACATAGCAGTTCCGCATGTCAACGGGCGTTCCGACGTATATATCCGTCGTCCTGCCGCACAGCACGCAGCGCTCAAGCCCGCTTTTGAGGGCGGCGGTTTTTCTGTTAACATCAATTCTCATATGCTCAATTTGTAAAATGCCCGCGAAGCTCATGGGCATTTTTCTGATATCACTGTTCTTCTTTTTTCCTGTGCGTTACGAGCAGCAACACTATTGCCGCCGCGCTGACAGCGCATACCGCGATATAAAGTCCGAGAGCCCGGGCAGGAACACCATGGCAAGCAGCACCACGCCAAACGCAATGGCGTAATACAGGCCCGGGGGATTCTGGATGAACGAGGCCGCATAGCCGAGGTAAGGGATGGTGAACACGGGCGTTCCGATTACATTCTTATAATGAACAAGCCCGCCGTCCACACTGTAGTTCGCGTCGCCCTTCGTGCGGAAGCGGAGCACCGAGTGGTCGTCCTCATCAGGTGCGACCTCCACAACACAGTGGGTGGCGATGGTATTCTCATCCAGCATGAAGGTTATAGGGTCGCTGGCCATGATATCGGTCGGGTCAACCTCTTTGACATATATAATGGCGCCAGCGTGATATGTCGGATCCATAGAACCGGAGAGGATCGCGAACACCTGCAGCCCGACGAGCCGCGCTCCGGCAAGCAGCAGCGCCGCGATGACCACGAGCGCGACAAGCACGCTCGTAAAGATATTACAAGCTTTTTTCCTGTTTTCATTGCTCTTTCATTTTCAGGTATGATATTTTTGGTTATGATTGCATATGACTATTTCCATTGTCACCGGTCGGGCATAGAAAATAACGGTTTCTTGAAGCCTTGTACCGAACTGTCTCTCCGGCGAGTAATGGACGAGCAATGCTCGGTCTTGGCAGACGGCCAATCCGTATTGAAATTTGTGGGCGTTGTTATTGCGTCAGCACGATCGGTGATAATAGAGAGCACCGATTAATTTGCGCTGTTTATAATCGCGATACCGCAATAACGATTCTTTTAAACATTACACCGAATTGGCCGTGCGCCGGCACACGGACGAGCGATGCTCGCCCCTACAATTGCCATTAGGGCAACCCGCGTAAAGAATTGCGATTGTCGTTATTGCGGTTTCCCGAATATACTCTGCGGCAGTATTTTTTACATTTCCATTGTCTAAATGACAGCGGAATACGAAATATACCGCCGCACCTGTAGGGGTGGTCGTGTGCCGATGCTCGCACCTGCGGGAAGGGTGGTATAAATATGCACATCTTCGCAGAGTTCATAACTCACAGAAATTGGCCGGTTTTTCCTTATATATCAAACTTAATCGGCGAAAATGACGCTGAAAATTGACGGCGCAAATCATCACCATACCGTTGATAGCTTCTCCATATTTTCCCGTTTAAGATCTATCGAGGAGTGGACGTAGCGCTCCAGCGTTATACGCGGGTTTGAATGTCCGAGTATTTCGCTCAACGACTTGATCTCAAACCCTACCTCAACGCATCTGGTCGCAAAGGTATGCCTGAGCGCATGGAAATGCATATCATCAAGCCCGCATTCGGCGGCGTAACGGTTCAGCCTGTATTGTAAGCTCCGAGGCTCAATGAACCGCTCGCTGCCGGTAAGAACAAACGCGTCCGCATCCCGGGGCTTCCAGCTGCGGCACAGCTCTGCCGCGCTTTCCGTAAGCGGAATAACTCGCACCGAGGCGCCGCTCTTTGGGTCGCCTATTATGATCTTTGTCCTTCCTCGGCTTTCGGTTCCGTCAAGGTTCTTCACGCGCTGCATCGTTGCGGAGACCGTGATTGTTCTGTCTTCAACGCAGATACTGCTCCAGCGCAGGGCGCAAAGCTCGCCTATTCTGAGGCCTGTCATCAGCGCAAGCATTACGCCGAATTTGCACTCGTCCGTATCGGTGAGCAAATAATTCATCAGGCGCGACTGCTCATCCTTTGTTAAGACTCTAACGTCTTTTTTCTGCTCCTTTGGATAGGCGATCCTGACCGTCGAAAGGCTTGGGAGCTGCTCCGAGGCATATTTGATTATCGAGTTGAGCTGCGTGAGGATATCCCTAACCGTCTTGGGCGACAGCTTTTTGTCGCGCAGCAGCTCCTGCCCGAACTCCGCGGCAACTACCGTTGATATCGCCTGAGCATAATAGCCGCCCAAGCTCGGCTTTATATGCTTTTCCAGATTGGTCTCGTATTTGTCGAATGTCGACTGCTTGACCTTGCAGCGGCACACCTGAAGCCACTCATCGCAGTAAGCGGAAAATCGCTTCTTTTTGCCAGTGCCTAGGTTCGGGGAATTCATGATACTCGCGGCTTTTGCTTCCGCCGCTTTCTCGCGGGCTTCACGATATGAGCGGCCGTAGCAATACCCGTATTTGACCGAGCCATTCGGGTTATAGCCGTTGGGATATCTGGCCTCCCAACGCCCGTCCTTTCTTTTGTAAATGTTCTCGCCTTTTCTTGACATTGTTTTTTCCTCCTTAAATAAAATATTTTGCAGGTGTTCTTGACGGCATCATTGACGGCTTTTACCGCTGCTATTAACCATATTTTTGCATAGCCTTCGGCTGAAATCGAACTCTCTCATTGGAAATGCAATCAACAAATAGCAAAATTTATGCATTTTCCTCTTGAAATACGCAAAATCTTGTGGTATATTAGGCTCACTTAGTTATGAACTTTGCGAAGCGATCCGCGCGGTTTCGACAAATAAAATTGTATAAAAAAACAGCAGATAGTTACCTATCTGCCGACTGTATCAAAGTCCGGCTGCACCGGACTTTTTATTTTTATAAAGGCGTAAATCAGACAGGGCGGAAACAGGCTGTTTATCTCTATCTGGTTTGACCGAAAAAAGGACCCGCCATAAAGCGGGTCCTACATTATTATATGTACCATGCTCTGCCGTTATTGGGGCAGAATCTGTAGCCAAGTCCGGGAGCAAGCAGGTCGCCGTTGCGGCAGAGCAGCTCGTCTACTCTGACAAAATCATAGCCCTCAGACAGCAGAATATCTATGGCGCGCAGCACTGCCGGTACAGTCGCCTCTTTTGTATCATGCAGAAGGATCACATCGCCGTCCCGAGCATTTTCGACCAGCCAGTCGCATATGTAATCCTCATCAGTATTCACCCAATCCCGAGGGCTTCCCGACCACAGCACCGCGATCATATCGATCTTATTGAGCTGCGTACCGAGATAGTAGCCGTATGGCGGCCGGAGAAAGCAGGGGCGCTCCCCTGTTATGCTCTCGATAAGATCATTCGTCCGCGTGATCTCATCCGCGATCTCTTCCTCACTGCATTTGAAGAAATTTATATGCGACCATGTGTGGCAGCCGACAAGATGCCCGTCATCATGCATGGTTTTGACAAGCTCCGGACGCTTTTCAACCTTACTGCCCATGAGAAAAAAGCTCGCCCTTATCCCCCGCTCACGCAGCCCGTCAAGCAGCTCCTGCGTATATTTCCCCGGGCCGTCGTCAAAAGTCAGCGCTATCTGCTTTTCAGAGCTTGACTTGTTCTCGAAATAGCAGTTTTTTTCAAACGGCGTTGTGAGATAAGTCAGCAGCACAAGCACGAGCAGCAGCGCCAGCGCCGCTGTTATCCGGCGAAAAAGCTTTTTCTTCTTCATATCCGTGCCGCTCCGCTGTTTACAGCGGCGGTCTTTACCGCCGCCGCCACGGCCTTGCCCACTCCCGGGTCGAAAGCCTTAGGCAGGATATTATCGCAGCTCAGTTCATCTTCGCTCACAAGCTCAGCGATCGCATGAGCCGCGGCTATCTTCATCTCGTCGTTTATCTCGGAGGCTCTCGCATCCAACGCGCCCCGAAAAATGCCGGGGAACGCAAGCACGTTATTGATCTGATTGGGATAGTCGCTCCTGCCCGTCGATACGACCGCCGCCCCCGCCAGCTTCGCCTCGTCGGGAAATATCTCCGGCGTGGGGTTTGCGCAGGCAAATACTATCGCCTTTTCCGCCATATCCCTCACCATTTCTCCTGTCAGGACGCCCGGGGCGGATACGCCGATGAACACATCGGCACCCTTTATAACGTCCTTAAGACTACCGGTTTCTCCCGCAGGATTCGTCTTCTCGGCTATCTCCTGCTTCGCGGGATTCAGGCCGGCTCTCCCCTTATATATCGCTCCCCTGCTGTCGGTCATAACAACGTTCCTCGCGCCGACGGAAATAAGCAGCTTTATTATGGCGATCCCTGCGGCTCCGGCTCCGGAGGTGACGATCTTGACGTCGTCGAGCTTCTTACCCACGGCCTTGAGCGCGTTCATGAGCCCAGCCAGCATGATGACCGCGGTGCCGTGCTGATCGTCGTGGAAAACCGGTATGTCGCAGCGCTCCTTGAGCCTGCGCTCGATCTCAAAGCAGCGGGGCGCGGAGATGTCCTCAAGGTTCACTCCGCCGAAGGAGCCGGCAAGCAGGGCGACGGTATTGACGATCTCGTCCACGTCTTTGCTGCGGATGCACAGCGGGATGGCGTCGACTCCGCCGAACTCCTTGAACAGCACACATTTGCCCTCCATCACGGGCATCCCCGCCTCGGGGCCGATATCGCCGAGGCCGAGCACGGCCGTGCCGTCGGTGACGACCGCCACCGTGTTCCAGCGGCGGGTAAGCTCATAGCTTCTGCTTACATCCCTTTGTATCTCAAGGCAGGGCGCCGCAACGCCGGGGGTATAGGCAAGGCTCAGCGCCTCGCGGTCATCCACCTTTGCGCGGGACGTTACCTCGATTTTGCCTTTGAGCTTATAGTGCAGCTCAAGCGATCTTTCAGCGTAATCCATTGTCTTTTTCACTTCCTATGCTTAAATATTCCTCGGGGCCGGTCTCATACAAATCGCGCCCCTCGCTGTCGATTGCAACGGTAAGCGGCATGTCCCTAACCGTCAGCTTTCGCACGGCCTCACAGCCGAGATCTTCCCAGCACACGAGCTCGGCCTGCTCGATCGATGCGGCCATCAGCGCTCCCGCTCCGCCTATAGCGGCGAGATAAACAGCGCCGCTGCGGCGTATTGCGTCCTTTACGGCATTGCTTCTGCCGCCCTTGCCGATCATAATCTTTAAGCCCGCGTCGAGAAGACGCGGCGAATAAGCGTCCATTCTGCCAGAGGTCGTTGGGCCGGCAGAGCCGATGCAGCAGCCATAGGGAGCAGGAGTCGGCCCGACATAATATATCGCGCTTTCAGACAGCTCAAACGGCAGCTTCTCGCCTCTGTCCATTGCCTCGCAGATGCGCTTATGGGCAGCGTCTCGGGCAGTGTAGACCGTTCCAGACAGCAGCACGCTGTCCCCCGCCCTGAGTTCCTTCAGCTTTTTCGGGTCAGCCGGCACATTTAATATATGTTCCATTTCACACCTCACAGCTGTGCGCTTGCGCGTCTGGTAGCATGGCAGCTTATATTGACCGCCACTGGAAGTCCCGCCACATGAGTTGGCATGGTCTCTATCGCAAGGCCGAGGGCCGTCGTTCTTCCTCCGAAGCCCTGAGGGCCGATGCCTGTTGAATTTATCATATCCAGAAGCTCTTTTTCAAGCCCTGCGTAATAATCATCACAATTTGCTTGGTCCAACGGACGCAGCAGCGCCTTTTTGGAAAGATACGCCGCCTTATCAAAGCTTCCGCCTATGCCGACGCCGACAACTATCGGCGGGCAGGGGTTGGCTCCGGCCGCCGTCACGGCATCAAGCACAAATTTCTTCACGCCATCGACCCCGTCCGAGGGCTTGAGCATCTTGAGAGCGCTCATATTCTCGCTTCCGAAGCCCTTTGGCATCACACTTATGCGAAGCTTATCGCCCGGCACAAGATGAAGGCTTATGAGCGCCGGAGTATTATCGCCGGTGTTCACGCGGCGCAACGGGTCGCCCACAACGCTCTTGCGCAGAAGCCCCTCTCCGTAGCCGCGGCGCACGCCTTCGTTTATTGCTTTTTCAAGCTCGCCCTCAATATGAACATCTTGACCGAGTTCTATAAAAACGCAGGCCATTCCGGTATCCTGACAGATCGGCAGGCACTTCTCGCCGGCAAGCGCGACATTCTCCGAGAGAAGGCCGAGAATGCGCTTTGCATCCGGCCACGGCTCCGCTTTTTCCGCATTTTTTATGGCTGCAAGCACATCGGACGGCAGCTCCCTGTTTGCTTTTATGCAAAGCTGCGCCACCGTTTTTTCAATTGTTTCAGCGTTAATTATCCTCATGGCACGCTCCTTTATTTAAAAAAGACAGGAGTCAGCAAACTCCTGCCTTATTTTGTCCACGGCTTTCAAATTCTTCCCAGAGAGTGCTCAATTCCCCGATACTGCATTTAAAACCCGTGTCCGCTATTTTTCCGTCGGCAAGTCCGCACAGTCTGCGTCAGCGCGAGCCTCCGACCGGAACGGAACCTAGCGGCAAGGAATACTCCGCCCTGCGAATCGGGGAAGCAGATAATCAGGTGTGGGCTCCTTCTTATCACGATACGAAAAGGCCTAGTAAAGCCATACCGCAGCTATCTCAATAAAAGGTCAGACTAATGTCCCCCCATTAAATGAAATACACTTTAATGTGCCCTGCACCACTCGACGATATCCTCGACGCACCAGCACGCAGGCTCGCCTACGCCGGTCGATGCCATCTTATATGTTGCCTTCTCCTGATCGCTGAGATTTTCTTTTCCTTCAAATCTCGCGGCGATCTCCTTATTCTTGATCTTCATTATAAGCTTGAACGGCAGAGGAAGCTTATTGATGTTAAAACCTCCCTGTCGGACAAAAACAGGGACATCAGGGCTGACATCATTTTTCTCACGGGTGGCAGACTCGCTCTTGGCATAAACAGGGCTCATGCCTACCTGCACCACCGCGCCGACATCATACTTTTTGGCTGCCTTGTCATAACCCACGACCTTGCCGGCAAACGCCCATCCGATGTAGATTATCCGGCCGCCATCGTGGATGTACTCCTTACCGAGCTTAAACGCCGGAATATGAAGCTGAGCCGACAGCATTTCAGCGTACTTCTGACAGGAGCCTGTGCATGAATCGTAAACAATTGCGTTAAACATAATGTACCTCCCGAATATAATTATTTGTTTTTTATTTAGCATAGCACAAATCAGTTCCGAATTCAATAGATGAAACTGTACATTTTGTATATCTAATGACGGTTTTTTATTGCATGAGCACTCGTTTTTTTCAAGATCAAGATACCAAGCCAATTTTTGCGGTACATTTTGTTTTTGAAATTTTCTTATTGATTTTTTAAAAGGAATATATTACACTTGTACATGTATATTAATTAGTGGCCGGTATTGGTGCTTCCGTGAGTACGGGTTCCACGCTTCCCTTTTTAAGGGATAACTGGATACCGCATAGATAATCCAACTCGGAACAGGTATTAGTATCGCATTCTTGAAGAAAGGAGGAAAAAAACAAAATACCATGGTAAAATCGGAGAAGCTCGGCAAGCTGACGCTGACCGCAGGATTGATGCTTGCAGTTTTCCTGTTTGCGATATTTATGCTGAGCGCCACTGCCAATGCCGATGAACCGGAACCTGTTCAGGAAGCAGCCTCTGCTGAAGCTGCCGTTGTTGAGCCGCTTGTTGACGAGCAGGTGGTTGACGAACAGGCTGTTGTTGAGCAGGCCTCCTTACCGGGCGTGGATTCCATTGACGAAGGACTTCTTGCTCTTCATAATGTGGAATACGCCGGAGCGAACAAGATCAATTTCAGGCTCTGCCTGCACGGCTATGAACTGCTTCCTGCCGATGCGACCGTTACCGTTACGGCTTATCTTCCCGTGACAAACACGGTTTTCTACCGTTCCACCTTCACTAAGGAGTACCTGGCACTCAAGGATGTTGTCAATATTACCGGCGGAACCACCGACGGTGCAATATTGAACCTCCCTGCCGCCTGTGTTCTCAAGATCGAAGTGAACGGCGCAAACGTCAAAGGCTGGGATCTTATCTACGGCAATACTGTTGAGGAAGCTATCATCTGGCACCCCAGCAGCGGCTTTGTAGGAGTCGCCGCAGACTATGTCCCCGGAAATGCAACATACTTCTTCATGTCTAATGTCGGCGGACATCTTGTTCACCTCGGAATTGACGGAGCAAACCCCAATCCGCCCGTTGGCGACGATGATGACGACAAGCCGAACAAGCCACCCGTTGGCGACGACGATGACAAGCCCAAGGATCCACCCGTCGATAACGACGATGATAAACCTAAGGAGCCGGCAAAGACAGGCGACGTCAGAAGCATTGCGCTTATGTCGGCAATTGCCGTTATCAGCTTGACAGTGCTTACAGCAACATACCGTAAAAAGGAAGATAACTAATCATATGTGGGCGATTAGTTGACTTATTGCTTAAGTGCATATAAAATAGGAGTGGTTTTCAAGCCTCTCCTATTTTTATTTTTTCTTGAGGTCAGTCATGAGCAGAAGAAGCAGACGGAAAAAACATATTGCAAAGCATGACAAAGCGTGCCGCTCAGGCGGCGCGCCAAAAGGCAAAGTGCCGCTAATTATCGCGGCCGTAGTTATTGCAGCGATAGTCATTGCCGTTATCGTTTCGTTCATCATTGATAATAACAGAAAAAACGACATTATAGAAAGCTTTGCCGACAGAGCTCAGCTTCTGAAAATCGAAGCGGTAAGTGAGCGTGTCTCCGATGAGATAGGCACGGAGCCCGCCGGCAGTGCTGCGGGATATGCCGCTTTTCTTTCCCTTTCCGACGGCACGGAACGTGCAAACGTTTTCTCTGGAACCGGCAGCAGTCTTGACGCCGCCTGGGACAATGCGTACAAAAAAGCCTACAATTATGTATGCGAGAGCATTTCCGACGCTGTCTGGATAAAGGCCGACGTGGTCAACAGTTCTCACTCTCTTACCGCCGCTGAGCTCCGCGATACCCTCTCCTCTCTCACCGAACAGTACTTCCGTTGCGGTCTTGCCTTCAACGATTTCAGCGAGGCTCTGCTAGAGGAGGAAATGAACTGCGCGAAAATATACGATTACTATAATTACTGCGTAAACTATGAATATCTCAACAAATACCTGCAAAAGGCCGGCAGGCCGACCATAGACCATGAGGACGGAGAGTACACAGCCTTTACCTGCATCTCATGGTTCTGTGATGAGGATCAGAAGATATACAGGCTCAATGATGGCGAGCTTAATTACGGCAGGCGCGGGATAGATACGCTGGACGCGGATTTTGCAAAAGCGCTTTGCCTCGATGCCAGCGAATATATCTCCGGCCAGCTGAAGGAGGACGGCAGCTTTATTTACGGATACAAGCCGCGCTTTGACAATGAGCTGAGCGGCTATAATATTCTCCGTCACGCGGGCTCTATATGGATTCTCGTCATACGCTATAATCTCACGGGAGATGAAGCGATGATCCCGAAAATCGAGAGCACGATCGATCATGTTATAGACAACGCACTTTTATATTCCGACGATAACACCGCCTTTGTATTAGATGAGGACGATGATGAGATAAAGCTCGGCGGCAACGGTATAATGCTCGTTGCCCTGACCGAATACATGGATGCGCTGGACACGGACAAATATATGGATATTGCCGTTAAGCTCGGCAACGGCATACTCACCATGCTCGACCGGAGCACCGGCAAATACACGCATGTGCTCAACCCCGACTTCACCGTGAAGGAGGAATTCCGCACGGTATATTACGACGGCGAGGCCACCTTTGCGCTCAGCCGTTTGTATGGCCTTACAAAGTATGATAAGTGGCTCGGCGCCGCCGAAGCCGCGGTGAGCAATTTCATCAGAGAGGACTATACGAAGTACAGCGATCACTTGATCGCATATTCTATGAACGAACTTACAAAATATATCAAGAATGAGGAATACTTCACCTTTGCCCTGCGCAACGCCCAGCAAAACCTTGACAACATCAACAGCGTCGGGCGCACTGCTCCCACCTGCCTTGAGCTGCTTATGGCCGTGTATGAGACCTACCAGCGCATTATTGATGAGGGAATAAGCGTTGATTACATCAAAAACGGTTTTGACCTCGATTTTTTTCTGGAAACTATTCGCAGCCGCGCCGACGCCCAGCTTGACGGATATTTCTTCCCCGAATATGCGATGTATATGCGCAGCCCCGCTACTGTTCTCAATGCATTTTTCGCACGCGAGGACGGATTCAGGACAAGAATAGACGACACTCAGCACAGCGTTGGCGGATATTACCTTTATTACCTTAACTATGACAGGCTTCTTGAAAACGGAATGGCGGTGGGCGGATGAGCGAGCGGCTTAGAAAAACAGTACGGATCATCGCCGCAGTCGCGCTTATCTGCTCGCTGAGCGTGCTCATCTTCTATCTGTACGACGATTATCGGAGCAGGAAAACCGAGGATCAGCTCCAAGAGCTGAAAGGCCAAGAGGATTTTGTAATTCCGGATGTGCTTCCGGAATACAGTGCGCTTTATAATGAGAACAGCGATACCGTCGGCTGGCTGAGGATCGACGGAACGGGCATTGACAATGTCGTCATGTACGCCCCCGATGAGGTCGAAAAGTACCTGCACACCGATTTTTACGGCAATTATTCTTATCGCGGCTGCCTTTATGTGGACGAATACTGCGATATCTTCCGCTCGGATAATATTATTATATACGGGCACAACATGAAGGACGGCTCGATGTTCGGCGCTCTCATGGGCTATCTTGACGAGGGCTTTTACGAAAAGCACAAATATATCACCTTTGACACGATATATGAAAAGCAGACATATGAGGTAGTCGCCGCCGTAAAGACGGCTATACCCGCAGATGATGACGATCGCTTCAGATATTACGAGTACACCGGCTCGGACGACACTGAGATGTTCAATAAATATATTAAATTTATTGAGGAAAACAGGCTCTATGCAGCCGGCGCTGAGCTTCAGGAGGGCGATAGCATACTTACCCTGTCCACCTGCGCATACCACGAAGACGACGGACGGTTTATCGTCGTCGCAAGGAAAATATGAACAGATAAACAAAGGCCGGCCACATTAGTGACCGGCCTTTACCGCGGCGATTTGGTGAGGAAGAATAATATTTAGTGTAACAAAAAAGGGGCGCCGCGGTCGGGGGATATCTGAAATACTTGGCGGGCAGCTTAAATGCTGCGGTCATATCTTGCCAGGATAACCGCAAGCTGGGCGCGGGAGATCGGCAGGTCCGGCTTGAAGCTTCCGTCCTTATAGCCCTGCACAACGCCGTTTTCAACCGCCCACACGGCTGCGCTGCGGTAGGGTGCGGCAATATCGGCAGCATCGGTGAATACGCTCAGGTCTCCCGTTACATCGGGTGAGCCCGCGTATCTGTAAAGCATGGTGACCAGTTGTGCGCGCGTGACCTCCTCGGTTGGGGCAAATCTTGTCTGGGTGAAGCCCTTGATTATGCCCTCGTTATATCCCCAGATTATCGCGTCGCGGCACCAGTAATCGTCGGGAACATCCTTGAACGGTTCTGCAAGACCGCTGACATCCGGCGAGCCCGCCATACGGTAGAGTACCGTGACGACCTGAGCTCGTGTACTTGTATTATCGGGCGAAAACGTTGTTTCGGTGGTGCCGTTCATTATGCCGCGCGTGTACACATAGTACAGCTCGTCATAATACCACGCATCCTCGGGAACATCTGTAAACGGCAGCGGTTCGCGCTCGGGCAGAGCGTCGAGTATCTGCTGCGCCATGTATTCATGACCGGCTATCGTGGGGTGTACCTTCAGTCCGAAATACTCCCAGAAATAACGGTCATCGTAGTTCATGTCGTAGGTCTCTGTGCCTACTACGTTCGCATAATAGAAGTTGTCGTATTTATTTTCAAAGCTCTTTATGTGGTTGTTAATCGCCGTAACTATGGGCAGTGCAACGGCGCTTATATCGTACTGATTGTCAGCCGACAACCTGAAATGCTTAAAGGGATTGAACACTCCGACGCCGACAACGGTAATATCCGGGTTTATCTCATAAACCTTTTCCATAACCGCATCGTAATTGTCGACGAACTGGTCGTATGCCTTATAGAAAGTTGAGGTCATAACCGTCATAAGCTTACTCATCATTCCAGTTGTCTGGCAGAATTCTACAAGCTTACCGAAGGCAGCCCCGATGCTGCCGCCTTTATTCAAAAAGTCCTTTATCGCCTTGAGCTGATCATTATCGGAGTCTTTCGTCATCTCCGTCAAAACCACTCCGAGTGTGAAAGAGAAAACATCGTTCGAGCCGACATTTACGCTGAGAAGATCAGTCTTTTTTATCATTTCCGTATAATTTACAGAAGCGTTGATGGCATCGAGGTCGGCCATGCTGAAGCCGTTGCTGTCAACATCAAAATAGGTGTTGCCCCAAGAGCGTGTCTCGTCGTAGTCATTGTACACGCCTTCAAGGAAATACCTGAACTCCACGGCTCTCAGTCCGCTTCTCGCGCATTGCAAGAGCTTCGAGTCCAGTTCGTTTGCAACAAGACTGTGATATGCCTTGGGAACCGTTGAGTAGTCATAGCCATAATAGATGTAATCTGGATTATACACGGTGGTATAATCGTCGGTCTCATTGTCAAAATACGTCTCGCTGCCGTCCTTTGTCAATGCGCAGCCGGCGGCGATACTGTCGCCGACGCACATGTAATATTTATATGCGGGATATTTTTTGCTTCCATCAGCCATAACAGGTGCGCAAAGTGCAGCAATCATGACAAACACGAGCATTATGCTTATAATCTTTTTGAACTTATTCATATCACTATTCCTTTCATACGGCTTCAGTTTTATCAAGCTTCCCGTCATAATCGTCAGCCAGCTTCTTATAATCGATCTTTCCCATTCCGGTATGGGGCATGCTTCTGACGAAGCAGATATCATAGGGCTTTGCAGAGCCTTCAAGCTCCTGTCTGCACATCTCGTACAGCTCGTTTTTAAGCGCTGTCCGCTTTTCGATCTCCACAACATCCGTTTCCACAACGGCAAGCGTTAGCTGACCCTGAGCATGGCCGGTATCCTTAACGCCTACAACGGCGCAGCTTCTGACCAGAGGATGCCCGCCGAGCACACTCTCTATGTGGGTCGGAAAGATCTTATGTCCGTTAAAAAGGGTTATCATTCGCTTGATTCTGCCCTTTATATAAACAAAGCCGTCTTCATCCATATGCCCTATATCGCCGCTGTGTACCCATACGGTACCGTCGGGATGGGTCTTTATCACATTGTCCGTCTCGCCCTTATTATTGAGGTAACCGAGCATTATCGACGGACCGCTGATGCATATCTCGCCGTCCTGTCCGTAATCAAGCTCTTCGGTCGTGCCCGGCCTGAATATGCCGATAGTCGTTGTAAGCAGCGGATAGCCGACGGAAAGGCTCTTGAAATTGCCGTTGCAGCAGCAGGATGCAGCCGAGGAGACCTCGCTCATGCCATAGCCCTGCGAAAGAGGATACTTGCAGCCGCGCCCCTCAAGGAAGCCGTTAAGCTTTGCTTCGAGTCCGGCGTTCATCGTATCGCCGCCGGATCCGGCTGTGCGGAAAAAGCTCAGGTCAAAGCCGTTTGCCATTTCCCTGCTGTTCATAAGCTTTTCATAGTGAGCCGGAACAAGCAGGGTATGTTCCGGTCTGTATTTTTTCACATAGTAACCGACCTTATCAGGGTCAAACTTGGGGATAACGACAACCTCCAGTCCGAGCGACAGCGGCATGTGCAGGCTGGAGACTATTCCGTAAGATGAGAACATCGGTATAATATTAAGGAATCTCTGGCCTCTGGTGTAGGATACGCCGCAGTGCCTGAAGTCAAAGGCAATCGCGTTGAATCCGTCGTTGGATAGCATGACGCCCTTAGGTGCGCCCGTAGTGCCGCCGGTAAGCGTTACCGCCGCAAGATCGTTTTCTCCATAGGAAGCGGTCTCAGTTGCTATCCCATCGCCTGTTGCACTGAATTCCGCCCATGTCATTACCTTGCCGCCGCTTATTATCTTAGGTGCAGACATTTTGAACTGCTTAAGAAATCTTACGACCGGCGGGAGTGAAGTATCTGCCGATATAACGACGATCTTCTCAACGCCTGACTCGAGCAGCACATCCTTCAGCGCCTCGTAATAAAGGTCGATAACAATGAATATTCTGGTTCCGGTCTCCTTAATGAAGCTAAGTGCTCCCGCCGAGCTGGTTCTGGGGTCAAGGATCAGCGGCGCTGCGCCTATCTTATTAAGACCGTACAAAGCGTACACCATCTCAGGGATAGTGACGGTGGCCGCAGCAACAATATCGCCCTTTTTGATGCCTGCCGCGGAAAACGCCCCCGCGCATCTGTCCGCTTCATCAAGCAGCTTGCCATAGCTGATTTTATTTCCAAAATAGTTGAGTGCCGTATCACTTCTGTTATTTTCATTATTCTCTCGCATATGACGGTAAATAGTATTTTGCGGAAGTGAATCTTCTATTGCTTCCTGGGAGAAGAACTTTAACCACGGCTTTTCGACTGACGGCTTTATTGTCGTTTCAAGCAATTCACACATATTCTTTCCTCCGTATTTGGCGCTGTACTTTTCGCGGCGTTTTGTATAATGATATACTTATTTGCTTTTGTTGTCAACCATATTTTAGACTTATTTTAGTTTTTAGTATATTTTTGTACTTTTTAATAGAAATGGTCGTGCTAATTCAGCAATTTATACAACAGATGTGATTTTGTGCAGATTTATATTAATATTTTACTTAAATATATTTTTGAACATTTTCAATATTTCATCTTGAAATTATTTCTGGTTTCGGTTACAATTAGACTATAAATATAAATTTGAACACTTACATTAGATTTTCAGGGGTGAGAATTATGAGTGGAAACAACCGAATGGTGGAAAAATCAAAAAAGGCTATTAAGGATGCGCTTTTGGAGCTCATGTATGAGAAGGACTTCAAGCATATAACCGTTAATGAGCTTCTTAAGCGGGCAAATATCAGCCGCGGCACCTTCTATGCGCATTTTTCAAATCTTGAGGCTGTGCGCCAGCAGCTTATCGACGATCTTTTTGCGCATGCCGACGATCTCTTTGGCGATTACAAGGCCGGTGAGATCGGTAAGGATCCCTATCCCATCATGCTGATGGCAGCCGATATGATGATGACCAGCCGAGATCCGGCAAAGCGTCTGTTCAGATTTGTAAACGTCTATGATCTCGGCATAAATCTCAAGACATGGCTCACAAAGTATATTCTCTCGGATGAGGAACTTGTCGAAAAAATGGGTGGAGAGGATTCCGCAAGGATAGCGGCACGCTTCATTGCAGGCGGCGTTATGCATGCGTACAACATGTGGATAATTGATGATTTTCAGGTCACAGCCGAGTTTCTTGCTCAAACACTGTCCAAGATACTCGTAGGCGGCCTGCGGGCATTTGAGATCTGAGGCTTTGAACGGAAATGAGCACGCCCTAAAGGCTGTGCTCTTCTGATACATATTTGGAGGTACTTATGAATATTGCAGTTATTACCGGAGCTTCCTCGGGCATGGGCAGAGAATTTGTGTATGCTGTCGACAAGGATATTGAGCTTGACGAGCTGTGGGTAATAGCCCGCCGCGAGGACAGGTTACTTGAGCTTCAGGAGAAAGTAAGGGCCAAGATACGCCCCGTCGTACTCGATCTGCTGGACAGGAACAGCCTCAGCCAGTTCAAGGCTATGCTGGAGCTGGAAAAGCCGAACGTCAAAGTGCTTGTAAACGCCGCAGGCTTTGGGCTTTTCGGCACCTATACCGAAATGGACATGGAAAAACAGCTCGAGATAATCGACCTGAACGACAGGGCGCTGACAGGTATGACCTATATCACCCTGCCCTATATGTCCGATGGCAGCCAGATATACAACATGGGCTCAATGTCCTCCTTCCAGCCCGTTCCATACATCAATGTATACGGCGCCTCAAAGGCCTATGTGCTGAGCTTCTCGAAGGCGCTCAGGGTAGAGCTGTGTCAGCGTGGTATTAAAGTCATGGCCGTTTGCCCCGGCTGGATACAGACCGAATTCTTCAGCCACGCAATCCATGACAATACCGTCAGTTATTTTAACCGCTATTACGGCCCAAAGGAGGTCATCGAAAAGGCGGTCAAGGATATGCACCGCAACAAGCCGGTTTCAATCCTTGGTTTCCCTGAGCGGCTTCAGGTGCTCGCCGTCAAGCTTTTACCCACATGGCTGGTGCTTAAAACCTGGTGCAAACAGCAGAAGAAGCCCTTCAAATACTGAAAAAAACAGCAGGTTCTTTGAACCTGCTGTTTTTTCATCTATCGCCGAAGGATATCCCGATATCTCTTGCGGCTTTTATGAGCGGATGATCGACCGGAAGGAATTTAGTCTTGCTGGCGGCTTCCTCGAGAGGGATGGACACGATTGCACCGTTCTGGAGCGCGACCATACGTCCATACTGCTTATTTATGATAAGCTCCGCTGCCGCCGTACCGAACTGCGTCGCCAAAACGCGGTCATAGGGGCACGGAGGGCCTCCGCGCTGATAGTGGCCGGGGATGGTTACACGAGCCTCCTGTCCGATCGCCGCTTCGATCTGAGACGCGATCTCATAGGATATAGTGGAGTGCTTCGACTCATCACGGCGACGGCGGCTCTCCTCCTCCGTGAGCACCTGATCCGTCACGGATTTTGCGCCCTCGGCAACCGCAAGTATGGAAAAGCTCTTGCCATGTCTGCGGCGCTCCTCAATGGCCTTGATGACGAAGTCGATATCATATGGGATCTCGGGAAGCAGTATTATATCCGCGCCGCTTCCGATACCGGCATGGAGAGTGAGCCATCCGGCGTCCCGCCCCATGAGCTCAACAAGGAACACACGGCTGTGAGAGGAGGCGGTGGAATGGATATAGTCTATAACATTGGTCGCAATATCAACTGCGCTCTGGAAACCGAAGGTAGTGTCGGTACCCCAGATATCGTTATCAATGGTCTTTGGCAGGGTAACAACGTTCATCCCTGCGTCCATGAGCAGCTTCGCGCTCTTCTGGGTGCCGTTGCCGCCCATTATTACAAGACAGTCGAGATTTAGGCGATTATAGGTATCCTTCATGGCGGGAATGAGACTGTTGCCCTCATCGTCAACGATGTCCTTTCCTGGGATATACCTCTGGCGCGAGGTGCCGAGGATGGTACCGCCCTCGGTGAGTATACCGGCGAAGTCCCTGGGCTCCATGAACTTATAGTCCACGTCAATAAGGCCACGGTATCCGTCATACATACCGAATATCTCGAGATTATCAATTTTATTATACAAGGCCTTTCCTATACCGCGCATTGCCGCGTTGAGGCCCTGACAGTCGCCGCCTGATGTAATGAGTGCGACTCTTGTCATCTTCTTCAAATCAAATACCTCTCTTTTGCACTTTATATAGAAGTATTTTAAAGCATTCTTAATAAAAGTCAACCGTAAATAGTGCCGAAATTAAAGCGGAGGCTGTTTTTTGAAGCCCCCGCCTTTTGTCTATTCTGCACTTTTCAGATGTTCAATATACATGTCGATGTGATCCATCAGGTCATCACTACCTTGATACCACACTTTGACAAGCTGCGTACCAAGACGGATATACATTCTCTGTCGTATGCAATTTTCTCTCTCGCCGTATTTTTCAACTATGAAATATATCTCGGTACCATCGCGCTCATACTCAGTCAATGTATATTCCGGCAAAAATCCGTCCCACTCGTAGTCAAATTTTTCATCCTGGCTTATCATCTCCATTTGGAGCTTATAAGCCTGCTTGTCGTAGTTTATCGTTTCGTCTATCTCGCCCTCTATAAGCTCCTTTGCAAAGTATTCACACCACATATCATAGTAATCAACGTGATATTCCAAAAGCTGATCGCCAGTATCGTCCATATGTTCAAAGCTTATAATCCTTGGACTGAGCAGATCGCTTCTCTCATATGCATAAGCCCCCATCGCAGACTGAGGTTCGGTCTGCACCAGGGGAGCGATCTCAGAGAGCGTCGGAAACGGGCATGAGCTCAGGTCTACAGTATCACCGTAACTCGCATAGTACACCGGCAGTCCCAGGTGGATTGCCCACAGGATTATGAGAGGTATCCTCAGAGGCACCAATACAGAGCCCACGAAGGAGCTTGAGCGGTAGCTCTCGCCTTTTGGCAGCTCTCCTCCGCGCTCGATATTCTTTATAAGCTTTTTCAGATGCCTCCAATGCCGGAACTGCACAATGAATTCCACCAGCAGGAGAATCGCCATAATCAAAAACAGGGCATACTTAAGCGTGCCTATCTGCAGCAGGGTGCTGACAACGCTGCCCTTGCCGTTGAGCAGCACGGTGAATGGGGCGGATATCTTAGAGAACAGGAACATAAGCAGAAACGCTATCCAATAGGCCATGTGTTTGGAGGCAAGCTTTTTTAGCGGCTTTACAAGATGACTGTGATCGGTGTATATCTCCGGCGCCTCCGGATCGTCTGTGCAGAGCACGACAAGGTCGCTCTTAAATTCGCCTATCACCTGCCAGCCGTTTATTTCGTACATCTCCTTCTTATCATCGGGGATATCACAGCCAACAACATCACAGAAGTCAAGACGGTAGCGGGTTTGGCGCGGCTCGCCTTTTTCAAATTCAGCACGGAACATCCCGCAGCTCCTGTAGAAAAGTCCCTGCATTGCCATATCCTCAAACCATTTCTGAATGGCGGGGATATCGCTTGATTCAAAAGGTATCACGCGTTTTACATACTCACTCATTTTCGTCTCCTCCCTCCGCGTCGATTATGCACTGTCTGAGCCGCAGCAACTCATCCTTATACATTTTATCTCCAAGCTCTGTTATACTGTAGGTCTTTCTCTTGCCGTCAATGCCGACATATTTTATGATACCCTCCTGCTCAAATTCCGCCAGCAGCGCGTACAGTGTGCCCGGACCAAGCTGCACCCTACCCCTGCTCTTTCTTGAGATGTAGCCGCTTATATCGATCCCGCACTTATCCCCCCTGCTAAGGGACATCAGAAGATAAAACATGGGCTCCGTCAGCGTCGAAAATTTTTTCCTTGCCATACGCTCACCCCTTTACATATCGATTATCGATGTTCAATTATATTATACATCGATAATCGATATTGTCAATACTTTTTGTTTTGGATTGCCAAGTTTTGCGCAAATTGCTCATAATTCTTGACTATGGGCAGTATATATAATAAAATTAAGTTAAAATTTTGAGGGAGAGAATACATATGGATAGTATAAAAAAAGCATATTACCGCACTTTTCAGGCAGTTTTCAACGTAGGAGCGCGCTTCCTGTACTGGCGCAAGCCCATCACCGTTACCGGCGAGGGGGCTCTGGCCAAGGCTCCTGAGCTTTTCAAAAAGCACAATGTGAAGAAAGTCATGATCGTTACCGGCCGCACCGTAGGCAGGACTATCGCTCCTATTGCAAAGGAAGCTCTCGACAAGACGGGCATCGCCTACGAGCATTACTCTGATGTCGCCGCCAACCCCACCGTCAAGGTCGTTGACGAGATCCAGAAAATGTACCTTGACACAGGCTGCGACGCTTTTCTGGCCATCGGCGGCGGTTCGCCCATGGACGCGGCTAAGGGCGCCGCTGCAAGAGTAGTCCACCCCAACACTCCCGTTAACAAGATGGCAGGACTGCTCAAGGTGCTGCACAAGATACCCACCTTCGTCGCCGTACCCACCACGGCGGGAACCGGCTCCGAGACCACCATCGCCGCAGTTATAACCGATCAGGAGACGCACCATAAGTATGCTATCATGGATCTGTGCCTTGTTCCTAAATACGCGATCCTTGACCCCACCCTGACCCGTGATCTGCCTCCGAAAACCACCTCTACCACCGGTATGGATGCTCTTACCCATGCAGTTGAGGCCTATGTCTGCTGGACGTATAACACCAAGGAGACTATACGTCTTGCCGAGGAAGCAACCGTTGCGATCTTTAAGTATCTTGAGCGCGCCTACAATGACGGCAATGATATGGAAGCCCGTCAGGAAATGCTGACCGCCTCCTTCAAGGCCGGCTTTGCTTTCACCCGTGCCGGCGTCGGCAACGTCCATGCTATTGCCCACACCCTCGGCGGACTTTACAACACCCCCCACGGCCTTGCAAACGCCGTTATACTGCCCATCGTCCTCGAGGACTACGGCGAGGCTGTTTACGAAAAGCTGGCACATCTTGCTGAGATCACCGGAGTGAAGACTTCCGGCAGCGACGAGGAAAAAGCAAAGGCTTTCATTGCCGAGATCCGCGCCATGAATAAGCGCATGGGCATCCCCTCGGGCTTTGACAACATCAAGGAAGAGGACATTCCCACGATGTGCAAGTGGGCGCTTGCGGAAGCAAACCCCGTGTACCCCGTTCCCGTTGTATACAACGCCAAACGCTGCGCCAAGGTCATTCACCGTATTATCGACGAGGCATGATCTATACTGCATGATCGAATAAGTAAAAGCCGTTTGCGTTGCAAACGGCTTTTTCATGTGTTAGAATATCTGAGAAATAATACTTAATGAGGTGCTTTATGGAATTGCTCTACGCCCTTGAATGCATCCGAACACCGCTCCTGGATAAGCTGATGGGACTTGTCACAAATCTGGGCGGAGAAACGGTATTTATTGCCGCTGCGATAATCGTTTTCTGGTGCATCAGCAAAAAATGCGGCTATTATATGATGACTGTCGGTTTTGCAGGTACTATAATCAACCAGTTTCTGAAGCTTTGGTTCAGGATACCTCGTCCCTGGGTAAAGGATCCCGACTTTACCATCGTCGAGAGCGCGAGAGCCGAGGCAACGGGCTACTCCTTCCCCAGCGGACACACTCAAAATGCATTTGCTACCTTGGGCGCTCCCGCGAGGTATACAAAGAACACAGCTCTTCGAGTAATTTTTGCTCTTCTCATCGCACTTACGGCTTTCTCCCGCATGTATGTCGGCGTACACACGCCGCTTGACGTGGGTGTCAGCCTTGCCATCGGGCTTATTCTCATGTTCGCTCTGTACCCCTTCTTCCGCGATATGGACGAAAAACCGCATAATATTTACATACTCTTTTCCGTTTTCATCGCAATGGCGGCGGCTTTCGTTATATTCGTCGAGCTATATGATTTCCCCGCCGGACTCGATATGGAGAACTATAATTCCGGTCTCAAGAACGCGTACATGATCCTTTTCTGCGCCATTGGGCTTATGCTTGTGTTCCATCTTGACAGCAAGTATTTAAACTTCCCAACCGGAGCGGTCTGGTGGGCTCAGATCATAAAAGTTGCCGTTGGCCTCGGCATTACCGTAGGCATCAAAGCCATTTTAAAGGCTCCGCTGCTTGCTCTTTTCGGCGGGCACAGCGTAGCCCATGGCGTGAGATATTTTATCGTCATTCTGTTCGCCGGTATAGTGTGGCCTCTCACATTTAAATTCTTCGTAAAGCTCGGCAAAAAGTGAAATAAGCAATAAATGGCCCCGCAGTTGTTAGCTGCGGGGCTGCTGTTGTTATCCGAACAGGCTTATCCGGACGGTATAAGTCACGGTCTTGCCCTCAAAGGTGACGGTAGCATCCCTGTTGCCGAGACCGCTCATATCGCACTCGACCGTATATTCATCGGGGTTCGTGATGCGCTTTGCATCACCGTTATTGTAGTACGCCCTAAGCACCAGACCCGTGGTATCAAGCCTCTCGCCGACGGTATACACGGTCTTGACAGGCATCTCCTCGATACTCAGCTCCGTTACATACGGCCGTTCCACAATCACCATGCACTCATCGTATATTTCCATCTTATCTTTGACATATACCATGATGGTAGCGGCACCCTCGCTCAAAGCCGTCACATTGCCCGCTTCATCCACGCTTACAACGCTTGTGTCGCTGCTTTTCCAGATATATTCAGGCGCCTGCTGCCCTGCTTTTGGTTCTGGGATACAGCTTACGCTGAGCTTTGCCTCCTCCTGCTCTGTAAGGGTCAGGCGCGGAGAGCTCAGTACGATGGCGCTGACTTCGAGTTTCTCGGGCTCAGGCGTCTCGGCGGGAGCCGGTGTCTCGGTAGTTTTAGGTACATCGGAATTATCTCCGTCCCCGCCGCCAAAAAGGAAGATCACGATAGCTGCGATCATGGCAATGATTATAAGAATCAGCGCTATGATATATGCAGGCATCGCCTTTTCCTTAGGCTCATCTTTTTTCTGCGGCTTGGGATCCGGCTTTTTCGGAGGCGGCGCAGCCTTTGGCTTCACCCTTGGCTCCGGCTTAAGCTCATAGACGGGCCGCGGCTCGGGTCTTCTTACGGGCGCATCCTCGCGGATAGTCGCATCGTCATCTACAGCTTCCGCAAACGTTTTTCCTGCGGCTACAAGGCTCAGAGCCTTTTTCATCTCCGCAGGACTTGAAAATCGATCCTCTGCCTTGAAGCTGCACGCTTTCTGGATCAGCTTTTTGAGCGCTCCGCTGCCGTTTTTAGGGGGCGGCAGCGCTTCTCCCCTGAATCTGCGGAGCTGGGCATCGGCCGTCTGCTCAGATGTCGGGCTCTGCGGAGGCATAGGCAGGAACGGACCTCTTCGCTCGTTTAAGAGCCAGTACAGCACCATGCCCAGAGAATATATATCCACCCTGTCGTCATAGCTCTTCCCCTTATAGACCTCGGGAGCCATATAGGAATATGTACCGACCTTGTCGGCAGAGCTGCGGATAGTGGAGGACTTGGCAACGCCAAAGTCGCCGAGTTTGAAATCGCCGTAACGGCTGACAAAAATGTTCTGGGGCTTTATGTCTCGATGGATAATATTATTCTCCCTGCACTGCTCAAGAGCAGAACACATATCCATGCCGAGCTTTACAACGTCGCTGACACTCATGCCGTGTTCCTTGACGTAGTCCGGCAGCGAGGTCAGAAGCTCCATTCGGATATGGATATCCCAGCCCATATCGTTGTCATGGGGGATTATCATCTGATCCTCGCAGTTGACGATGTTGGGATGCCCCCGCAGAGCGCCAAGCAGACGGTATTCGCTGCTTATCTCCTCGACCTTTTCACGGAGCTTTGCGCGCATGGCAAATTCACTCATGGTGCTCAGCATCTCGTCGTACTCCTTCTGGGAGCCCGGTACGCTGATCACCTTGAGAGCCGCATGGAAATCGCCGCCATATTCGTCTTTTTTCTTCAGCTCGTACACCTTGCCGGAGCTGCCGCTGCCAATGCAGCGCACTATCTCCCAGCCGGGCAGTGAGGCTTTCAAATTATCCATATTGATCCGTTCCAATTAGATTTATTCCGAATAAAATATAATGCATTTGCGGCGAAATGTCAAATCACTCGACAGATTTGAGCGCGCCGGCCATATCAATGCCGTCGATCCTGCGGCGCATTATCATATTCACAATAAAAGCAAACGCAAATGTGATCGCGATGGAGACAATGTAGCTGATAGGACTTATGTACGGCTCAAAGCACATCATATCCACCTTGATGGCGTTTATCACAAAAGCGTGCAGCCCGACGCCCAGCAGCAGCCCGAAGATCGCTCCCGCTCCAGTGAGCGCAAGATTTTCGCGGAACACATAGTCCGCCGCTTCACGCGGATAGAAGCCAAGCACTTTAAGGGTGGCGATCTCGCGGATGCGCTCGGCAATATTTATATTTGTCAGGTTATACAGAACGATGAGAGCCAGCAGGCCCGCGCAGAGTATTATTGCCGCAACAACAAACAGCAGGCCGTTCATCATGTTGCTCATCCTGTCACGTGAGTCTACGCTCAGGCTTATTGTCCTGACTCCGTCAACCTTGGCGATCTGCGTTGCGCAGTCGTTTATATCCATGTCATCGGGGGCGTTCACAAGAGCCGATTTCGATTCGGGCACATAGCCCCACTGCGCCTCGCAGGTCTCGGGGCTGACAAAAACGAAGCTGTCAACATAGTTATCGAAGAATCCGCTGACCGTTACGGTCAGTGTCTTCATGTCTGAATCAGTGATCGTTATCTCGTCACCGATTTCAACACCGCCCATCATACGCGCAAGGTTATAGTTGATGATAGCCTCGTTGAGCCCAGGATATTCGACCGGTTCTTTTCCGTAATAAAGAGAAATAAATTTATCGATATCCCTGCCGTCGCTGACGCTGAGGGTCGCGCTCTTTGTCGTCTCACCGCCGGACACATCAGACTTGCCGCGGTACAGGAACAGGGCGCTGTCGACATTGTCGCCGCAGTCACCGAGGAATATGTCCTGCTTCTCCTGTGTCATGTTGTAAGCAAGGCTCAATTCATAGTCATAGAGTATAATATCATCATACTGCCGCTTTACAATACCCTGTATCGTGTCGTTCAGGCCAAGCGCCGTCAGCACGAGCGCCGTGCATCCGCCTACGCCCAGCAGCATCATGAAGATCCTCTTTTTATAACGCATGATGTTTCGGGCGGATACCTTCTGCATGAAGCTGAACCTGTTCCACAGGCCGGGGATCCTTTCAAGCAGGATGCGTTTGCCCGCCTCGGGCGCCTTCGGTCTTATAAGATCGGCTGGCGCGCATTTGAACTCCCTATGGCAGCAATACCACGTTACAAGCAGCGTCACGGCAAGGTTTGCCGCAATAATACCTAACGCCAGCGGCCAGTTCATTGTGAACACAAGCTCCGAGAAGCTGTATAGTATTCCATACCCAAACCACACTATTGCGGGGAACACAATACTCCCAACACCGATGCCGAACACGCCGCCCAGCAGGGTCGCGCTGCCGGAGTACAGCATATATTTTGACATGATCGACCCCGAGCTGTAGCCCATAGCCTTCATGATCCCTATCTGAATGCGCTGATCGTCTATCATCCGTGTCATGGTCGTAAGGCATACGAGAGCGGCTACAAGGAAGAAAAACACCGGAAACACAGACGCGACGCTGTGAACAACGCTTGTATCGCTCTCAAAACATACATAGCCTATATTGGTATCCCTGCCAAGCACATAGGTATCGGCATGATCCATGTTTTTTATCTGCTTTTCCGCATCGTCGAGCTGTTTCTTGGCACTGTCCAGCTCCGCCTTGGCTGCGGCAAGCTGGGCCCTTCCGGCCTTCAGCTCGGCCTCCGCTTCGGCAAAGCCGCGCTCGGCCTCCGCCTTGCCCTGTTCATAGGCTTTCTTCGCCTCCGCGAGCTGCGCGGCTCCGTTATTTATCATGTCACGAGCATTGTTCAGCTCTGCCTGCCCCGCCTCTATCTGCGCATATCCGCTGTCAAGCTGAGCTTTCGCTTCGGCAAGCTGTTTCTCGTAAGGCGCCATCTTTGCATCGGCTTCGGCTTTGTCCTGACGATGCTTCTCAAGGCGTGAGTTTGACCGCTCTATATCCGTCTCGGCAGAGCTTATCTGATTAGTTCTGGCAAGTATCTGCGCTCTCAGCGAAACGATCTTCAGGGTATCGTTATTTGCCGTTGCCGTCTCAAGCTCGGCGTTGAGCTGCGCAAGCTCGGCGTTGAGCGAGGCTATCTCGTTTTCCTTTTCCGCAATGCGGTTTTCATAGAACTCTATCTGCGATTCAACTGTGCCGTAGGCGGCGGTACGCATGATCTTATATTCTCTCAGACCCTTTTCATATTCGGCCTTCCCCGCGTCAAGCTGAGCCCTGGCCGCATCAAGCTCCGCCTGTTTACCGTCAAGGATAGAGGGATCCTGAATCATGCCCTCCGCAGACTCTATCTGAGCCTTGGCTGCATCAAGCTCCGCCTGAGTCTCGGACTTTTTGGCAATATACTCGGCATAGCCCCTGTCGTACTCTTCCCTGGCTGGGGTGTACTGCGCAAGGCCGTCTTCATACTGAGCCCTGGCCTCGTCAAGCTGAGCATACGCGTCGTCAATTATAGCGTCGTGGCGTATGATCGCCCGCTCCTCCATAAAAGCCTCCAGCGGCTTTATATAAGGCTCAACGGAATTATCATACTCGTCGGAATACACATATCCCTCCGCCTCAACGCGCAGGTATATTTCCGTAAAATAATCAGTGGAAAAACCATCCTTGGGGATATACACATAGCCCTCGACGCTGCCGTTGCCGAGAGTGCTCGAGCCACGCTCAAGGTTAATGTACAGCACCGTTTCAGTCAGGCCGACTATTGTGTATTCGTCATACGCAAAGGTATCAAACGTCTGCTCGCTGTTATCCTCAGAGAGCTTTATCTTCTTTCCGATGTCATCCTCGGAATACAGCTGCGGATCGGCAAGGCACTCATTGCCCTTTTGAGGCATACGGCCGCACTTCAAGTCTATGAGATTGATCTTATCCGGTATGCTTTGCGCGACCATAATAAGATTATCCTCGCCATCTCTATTGAAGAGGAAATCAGCACTGACGATACCTTCCGCCGCTTTCACTCCATCCATTTTCATAACTTCCCTCAGATCGTCCCCAGTAAGGCCAAGGGTCGACACAAGGCGGAAATCATAGAAATTTGTCTCGGCTATGTATCGGTCATATGTTTCAATAAAATCCGGTCTTGACAGCCGCAGTCCGACAAAGAGACCGGCCCCCAGCGCGATAATGGCAAAAATAGCCATATAGCGCCCGAGGCTGTTTTTAATCTCTCTCAGGGTCAGTTTAATCGTTGATGAATTCATCCTGTTACCACTCTATGTTTTCTATGGGGATGGGATCCGGATTGATGCTTATATTCGTGATAGTTCCGCTTTTTACGGAGATGACCCTGTCCGCCATGGCTGTCAGCGCCTGATTATGGGTTATGATAACGACCGTCATGCCGTTTTTCCGGCTGCAGTCCTGCAAAAGCTGCAAAACTGCCTTGCCGGTATTATAATCAAGCGCGCCCGTCGGCTCATCGCACAGCATTAGCTTAGGATTTTTCGCAAGCGCTCTTGCGATCGCAACACGCTGCTGCTCGCCGCCGGAAAGCTGAGCCGGAAAATTATTGGCCCTCTCCTTGAGGCCAACGAGCTCAATGACCTCCGCCGGATCCATAGGATCGCGGCATATCTGCGACGCAAGCTCAACATTTTCAAGGGCAGTCAGGTTCTGCACGAGATTATAAAACTGGAACACGAAACCGACGTCATAGCGTCTGTATGTAGTGAGCTGCTTTGCATTGTAAGCGGATATCTCCTGCCCGTCGAGGATAACGCTGCCCTCCGTAAGGCTGTCCATGCCTCCGAGTATGTTGAGCAGCGTCGTTTTTCCGGCGCCCGAGGCTCCGACGATAACGCATATCTCGCCCTGTTCTATCTCAAATGTCGCATCCTTCAGCGCTTCGATCTGAACCTCGCCCATCTGATATACTTTTTTTACATTTTTAAACTGTACATAAGCAGACATCTCTGTCCCACCCCCCACTATTCGTTACAGAATTATTATACTAAATGTACATATCTATTGCAATAATAAAACCGCGGTCTCCCGCGGTTTTAACAGTTATTTGATAATTCAGATCAGGCTCAGCACCTTGCAGACCTGCTCGCGCGTAGTGAAATTCGCGGGGCGGTAGCTGTAGGTCCCGTCTCCGTCATCAAAGCCCGAGATAACGCCGGCTTTTTGCAGGGTCTTTACATAGTCCACTGCATAGGCAGATATTGAGGAAGCGTCGGTAAAGCTCAGCTCCGGTACGTCGTCCGCAAGCGTGATCCCCGCATAGTCGGTGTAGCGGCAGATGATGGCCGCCATCTGCTCGCGCTTTATATTCTCATTGGGGCGGAACTCATCCTCATTGTAGCCGAGAACTATCCCGTTTTCCGCCGCCCACTCGATGTACGGCGCAAACACGCTGCCGTCGCTCACATCGTCAAAGCGGCAGTTTTTATAGGCTTTGGGATCAACGCCGTCAAGCCCCGCAAGCATTTTTACAAACTCGGCGCGGGTCACATTTCCCGTGGGGTCGAAAACCGTCTCGCTCCTGCCGTTAATAACTCCAAGCTGGTACATCCGCAGTATATAGTCATACGACCAGCGGTCCTTTGAAACATCCTTAAACGGCAGGGCATTGTCTATGGGGTTATCCCCGCCGTCATTGCCGTAAGTGCTTTTAATATCCTCAAGAAGTTCAATAAACAGATGCCTTACGTTTGAAACGGTGTTGGACAGTATGCCGCCGATGATGCTAAGATGATCGTACGGCTGGGTGGGCAGTACGTTCCATACGCCCTTTTGGAAATCCTGCTTCTTGTAGCCGTCGCAGACGACATAGCCCTGACTTCCATCCGGCTTCACGCATTTGAGGTCACTGTTTACGGGGTACAGACCGGATACCACGTTCACCATGCCGTCATTGGGCAGCCATGTCTTGTCGATGTACACGCCGCCGGCGGTAGTCTTGTCGTAATAGCCGCCCATCATCGTTCCGTAGGGCTTAAGCAGCACGAGCATACTGACATCCGGCACCTCGGTCTTGGTGACCGAGCTGTAATGCGTCGCATCGCCGCACACCGAGAAGTAATACACGTTGTCAAGTATCTCTATACCGTCGTTTATCTCAAGGGCATAGTCGATTGTCAGATCGTATATCGCATTGTCGTTATGGCTCATGAACTCCTCGCTGTTTATAACTCTGGCGAGGTACTCAAGGTCGGTCTCTCCGGCCCGAGGCGTGATGCCGAAATGCTCAAGCTGCAGGTCATAAACGCCTTTAAGGTTTGTCATGCCCAGGCTTGCTCCGATCTTATACATCAGATCGGTGACGACTTTAGTGGAGGTATCGCAGGACTCAATAAAAGTGGTTCCGTTATGCGGCGCGGATACCGCCGTCAGAGAGTATACCCAGTCGCCCTTACCGCCCTCAAAGAAGGGAGATACCTCTGTCCCAGAGGCCTTTGCCGCCTCGACCTCCTCGGGGCAGCCGTTGGCGAGGATATCAAGGAACATTCTGATAGTCGCGCCTCCAAAGCTGTGACCGATCAAGTTGATCTTCTTCTCGGCGCTCCAGCCATCGAAAAGCGGGGTCTCGTATGTGATGCCGAAGCGGTCGTGATCCTTCTCTGCGGAGTGGGCGATACCGTAGTCAACAGTGGTGCCCGTGAGCTGAGCATAAAGCTCGCAGGCTCTGTCCCACGCTCCGGACAGCGGACCTACCTGCGCGGCATAGCTCTCATAGCCCTTTGAGTTCAGGTAGTCCATAAGGCTGCCTGTTGTCAGACCCCAATATGGAACGACCTTGTCGAGCATGCCTCTCTCTCCCCAGCCCATAAGGCCATGTACAAATACGAAGGGATAATCATCTTCCTTCGTCTCCTCAGCCGACGCAGGCATGAGCAAAAGACTTGCCGCAAGAACCAGCGTGAGCAATATGCACAGCAGCTTTTTCAGTTTATTCATATTCTTCCTCCTTGTTTTAACTTTTCCTCCAATATGTATGGTAATATATTACCCCAGTAAGCACAGTTAGTCAATGAAATAACATTTTTTCGGCATTTTGCAGCAATTTGGGCATAATAATTTTACATATACAGAATACATATTTCTTATTTGCTTGCCTTTTAATTCATAAGGTGCTATAATGTTCACATTCGCGGGGTTAGTACATCGGTAGTACAGGAGCTTCCCAAGCTTCGGAGGCGGGTTCGACTCCCGTACCCCGCTCCACAAAATAAACCTCTTTTGCCTTATTAGACAAAAGAGGTTTATTCATGTTTTAATAAGCAAAATCGCTGATCGCTTCTATGATTATTTAATTGACTTTCCGAGCTCATAGGCTTTTTGAAGCTCGGGTTTTCCCTCAACATCTCCTATATCACCGTTTCCATCGGCGAGAACATGGCCCAGATTTCTCCACTCCAGATGTTCCATAAGATGGTCAGAATAAAGAACCACATCCTCAAAACCATGCCCTTCCGCAGACATCAGCAGCGCGGATGCTCTGCCGTGCCCTCTGAGAAGATTTCCGTCTCCCTCCTTCAACGCAAACAGGCGGTCAACAGCCGTCCTGATCCGACCGCTCATGTTCCAGTAATACAGCGGAGTGGCAAGTACGATCACGTCACAAGCTTTTACTTCCGGATAAATTTTGTCCATGTCGGCCTTTTGAACACAAGGACATTCTCTGCCGCTATGGCCGCCAAAACACCCTTTGCGGCCATGAATATTCATGCTGTTCAAGAAAAACTCCGTCACTGTATTACCTGCGCTTTCTGCGCCTTTTGTAAATTCTCTTGCCAGCACAGATGTATTCCCGTTCCTGCTCGGGCTGCCGTTCAAAATCACGATTTTTTTACTCACTGTTCGACTCCTTCATTTACGGTTAGATTCTCTCTGCCAGCGCGGCATCTTGTTTGCAACCGTCAGTCCTTTCAATATCACCCGCATTCAGAACGCTGGGAATCAAAACTTCGCCCACCATGTTCCATTTCAGCAGGGCAGCGGAGCGCTCAATGGGAATACGCACACCATCAATGACTGACATGTCATCTTCTTCGCAGCAGGCCATCAAAGCGCATTCTTTTCCGGCAATATCTTTACCGGTCACGCAGAAAGAAAACAGCTTATCAATTACGCCCTTAATCTGCGACGGGATGGAATACCAGTATACTGGTATGGTAAAGACCACTTCATCCGCTTCCAGAATCACCGGAGCAATTGTATTGAAATTATCGTCAAAAGAACATGCTTTCCCTGTTTTGAATCAGGTTTCACAGGCGCGGCAGCATACCACCTTTTTCATAGCCGCGTCAAAACGAATTACAGAATGTCCTTTTTCTTCAGCAGCTTGGATAAAAGCGTCAGTCATGGCAAAGCCGTTGCCATTCTTTCGAGGGCTTCCGGTAATCAATACAACTTTCTTGCCCATAAAATAATCCTCCTTGATTTACGAGATTGACTTATCCCGCATCTGATATTATAGTCATAGTAAGAATACATCAAAAAGCAAGTACGCACATTCAGGTGCGATACTTACCTGAAGGAGAGTGTGAAATGAGTGTACGCTGATATCGCAGGAATGTTTGGGGACAACGGGCTTCAGCTACACCTTGTCTCTTATTAACGGGAAATACAAAATGACGATCTTGTATACGCTGATGGAGTTTGGTGTTGTCCGATTCAATGAAATACATCGGAGATATCTCCTACAAGACGCTCAGCTCGACTCTAAAGGAGCTGGAAGCGGCTCCAATTGGTTAACAGAGAGGAATATCCTCAGATTCCGCCAAAAGTTGAATACTCTTTGACAGAACGAGGAAAGTCCTTGATACCGATTCTGGATGGTATGTGCGAATGGGACGATAAAAACAGATTACAGAACTAATAGCAACAACGGCCTGATACCGCTACGTTCAGCCGGCTTTCTTATTCAAGCGTACTGTTCCGCTGCTTTGGCGGGCACTTATCAGCCGTGAAAAAAAGAGCCTTTTTCAGGCTCTTTTTTCATGCAAATATTAAGAAATACAGTATAACGATCACACCGAGGACAATGCGATACCAGCCGAAAATCTTGAAGTCCTTTTTCTTAATATAGCTCATCAGGAATTTTATTACAAGAACGGACACCAAAAATGCAACGAGACAGCCCACCGCAAGGGTAATAAGCTCCGCGCTCGTGAAATCAAAGCCGAATCCCAGTATCTTAAGCAGAGACACGCCCACCATGACGGGTACCGCGAGGAAAAATGTAAATTCCGCTGCGGCAACGCGGGAAACTCCGATAATAAGTCCGCCTATTATAGTCGAGCCGCTGCGGGATGTGCCGGGGATAATGGACAGCGACTGAAAAAGCCCGATGAGAAAAGCATCCTTGTAGGATATCTCCTCAAGCGTCTGAACTCTCGGAGTACGGTTTTTACAGCGGTTTTCAATGACGATGAAAGCAATACCGTATATGATAAGGGCCGCCGCGACCACATAGCAGTTATCCACGAAGTCAAACAGCAAATACGCAATAAAGCCTGGGATGCAGGCGATGACGACCTTGACCCACATTATAATGGTATCGGCCTTAACCACGGGGCCCTTGCTTTTGCTCTGAAACGGCCACATCTTGTTCCAGAACAGGATGATTACCGCAAGTATCGCGCCGAGCTGGATGACATACAGGAACATCTCCTTGAACTCCGGTGTTACATTCATATGTACGAACTCATCCACCAGAAGCATATGGCCCGTGCTCGAAATGGGCAGCCATTCCGTTATGCCCTCGACTATACCGAGGATTATTACTTTTATAATTTCAATAAGTTCCATTTAAACACCCTTTTAAGATTATGAGTCCGCTTACAGCAGCATTACGCCCTTTTCCTCGCACAGCTCCACGGTGCGCTTATCCCAGATAGACGCCTGTACCTCACCGATATGCGCTTTGCCCAGCAGCAGCATGGATACACGCGACTGGCCGATGCCGCCGCCTATTGTAAGTGGCAGTTCGCCGTTTAAGAGCATTTTGTGGTATGGAAGCTGCCGGCGGTCATCGCAGTTTGCAAGGCGAAGCTGTCTATCCATGGACTCGGGATCCACGCGGATTCCCATGGAGGATATCTCGATCGCGCAGCCAAGCCAATCGCACCAGAACAGGATATCTCCGTTGAGGCTCCAGTCGTCATAGTCGGGCGCTCTGCCGTCATGCGGCTTGCCGGAGCGCAGAGCGCCGCCGATGCCGATGATGAAAACAGTCTTATGCCCCTTGACGAAGGCGTTTTCCCTATCCTTAGCGCTCATGTCGGGGTACATATCCTCCAGCTCCTGAGCCGTTATAAAGGTAACCCCGCGCTCCAGCTTTCCGAGGCGCTGAAGCTGAGGATACATAGCCTGCATGGTATCCTGGGTGTCGCACAGAGCCTTGACGATATCCATGACCGTGAGCTTGAGGTAGTCAAGATTCCGGTTCTCGGGCAGAATGACCTTTTCCCAGTCCCATTGGTCAACATATATGGAATGGAGATTATCAAGCTCATCCTCATCGCGGCGTATGGCGTCCATGTCGGTGTACAGGCCCTTGCCAGGGTAGAAGCAATAGCGCTTGAGCGCGAGACGCTTCCACTTTGCAAGCGACTGCACGACCTGCGCGGTCGCGTCGGAGCGGAGGATATCAAAGGATACAGGCCGCTCATAGCCGTTGAGATTATCGTTAAGGCCGGAATTTGACTCGACAAACAGCGGCGCTGAGACACGATAGAGATTAAGCAGCGCTCCCAATCTGTCTTCAAACAGGCGTTTTAAAAGGCTTATGGCTTTCTGCGTGTCATACACGCTGAGGATGCTTTCATATCCCTCCGGAATTCTGGTTTCCATAGACATACCTCCTGTGGTGAAAAAATGAAAAATGCCCATGTTCATGGGCATTTTTATAACTGTGATACCCTTTTATTTATCAAGCAGCTCGATTATCTGTCCGTATATTTTCTCGGCGCGATGCTTGAAGTTTTCCTCTATCCGCTCTGCCTGAGCCTCGCCCGAGCTCAATATCTCAAGACGTATGATCTCGCCCTTGCCGTCGGACATGGCAAGCGTCACAAAGCATTCGCCGTCCTTAAGCTTATGCTCGGCCGTTAGCATGGAAAGCCTGAGCAGGCGCTCAGCCTCGGGAGCAATGATTTTCTCCGCCTTTTTACGCACGGAATACGGCAGGCTGCTCTCGACCGTTTCTCCGGCATAAGCGCCCTTGGCGCTTATTCTGAGCCCGTCCTCCTCCTCGTTTATGAGGCCGTTTTCTATAAGCTCGGCAAGGCAGTCGGAATATTCAAAATATCCGAAGCCCTCGTCGCACTGCTGGGTAAAGTCCTGCAGGTCTATCGGCGCGATGGCGCCGGGGAGTCGGCGGAGCAGGAACAAAATGAGTATTTTAATGTCGAGCTTCTCGTGGATGAAGCCAAGTCTCTCCATGATCACACTCTCCTACGCTTGATCAGAACATTATACAATGAATTGTAAATTCATTGTATAATATCCGCTACTCGGATATTATACATCAAAAATAAGCAAATGTAAATATATCAGGATTTTTTGAGACCGATAAACGACGCGATGATTACAGCTACCGCCGTTACATGCATTATGATGCCCCTTGCCGACAATGGGTCGGTGTTTGCGCTGATCACGCCGAAGTCCGCCATCAGCATGGCCGCCAGAATTATCACCTCAGCGGCAAGTACAAGTATCCAGAACGTTCTTTTCATAGCACACATCTCCAGTACAGGTATATTTTATATAATAATACAGGTATTTATTTTTGTAAATTCAATTTGCTTCACATTTTTAATAACTGAGCATAGACTGTACTGAAGTTTTTCTTCAATTACATTCTGGGAGGTATGTTTATGGCAGACAGGGTTGTTCCCGGCCCGGTCAATGATGATGACTGCATCAAGGAGGCCGTCTGCATTAATACAAGAAAGATAATGGATTCATGCCGAGACAAGGACTGTATCGAGGATCTAAGGGTTTACCCCACCATATGCTCTCAGCCCTACATAGAGAGCGCTTTCAGCGTGCGTCCACGCTCGGCGGAGCTGCTTCACTGTGAGGTGTCTGTAAAGGAGATCTGCCTCAACCGCGGCTATTACACCGTTGACGTCACCTATTTCTACAAGATAACCGGCGAGACCTTCCCTGCAAATCAGGTGTTTACAGGTCTTGCGGTATTTGACAAGCGAGTCATGCTCTTCGGCTCCGAGGGCAGAGTGAAGACCTTCTCCTCCGACGACTGCTGCATTCTGGGCGGTGCAAACAATATGCCCTTTGCCGAGGTAGACGCCGTTGACCCCATCGCTCTGCACATGACCCTTGCCGACACTCCCCTGCCCGAGCCCGGCATCGAGCAGCGGGATATTCCCAAGAAGATCATCGACTCCTTTGGTGAGGATCTGGTCGTCAACGGCTGCAGCCGTCAGGTCTATGTGACGCTGGGACAGTTTTCGATCATTCGTCTCGAGCGCAGCACACAGCTTCTCATCCCCGCCTATGATTACTGCCTGCCCGAAAAGGAGTGCGTAGGCTCCTCCGAGGATGACCCCTGCACCATGTTCGGGCGCATCCGCTTCCCTGTCGAGGAGTTTTTCCCTCCCGACAGCGTAGAGCACAGCGAGGACTATAAGTCCATGGTATAGAGAAAAAAGCAGCCGAACGGCTGCTTTTTTCACATTAGGTCAACATTTTCTATCAAAAAATCATGGCTTTTACAGTAAATGTCACCAAATCCAGAGATGAAGCTCACTGAGGAACCGGCGTCTTGTTTGAGGTAAATCTCCACATCAACATGCTCATATTGATTAAGCTTCAACTCAAATGCATAATACGCCACACCTTTCTCCGGTACTTCATTTTCCTCATCGGATAAACCGTTTATACCAAACTCCGGCCATTCGGGGAAAGCCCTTTTTAAATACACGCCATCCTCAAGCTTCTCCTTAACAGAATATTTCTCTCTGTCCTCAGCAAGCTGTGAATGGCTGCATGCTCTGTAATACTTGGCATTAACAATGTCTCCGTCTACGGTCATCTCAAATACTTCATTTTGGTTGAAATACAGAACCGGATAAGCGATGATAAGATTTACCGGCTGCTCGCCGTCATATTTCAGTATGTATGAATCGCGAACCTCGACATTCCTGTTTCCCTGTTTATCAGGCTTGGAAAAGCAGACAGACGTTGTACGCTCAGCCGTCAGTTCCCCTGTCTGCTCAGGCATACACAGTGTAGCGATGTAGTAAGCAGGGTCGCGGCAGGTCTGACGTTCAAAAATGGGCAGCACCGCGTGTGTCAGACCTATTACCAAAACCAGTGCAAGAGTCAGCGCAATCACGGCAATCATTACACTGCGGCGAGTCAGCTTTTTAATATGCTTTTGATTTTCCCACATGGCTTCTCCTCGCTAAATGTTTCCACAGGTTGCTCTATTTGATAAGTTATAAAGCATCTGAGCTGTTTCGGCACGAGTTAGGGTATTTTTTGGATATAGATATCCCCCCGTTTCCATTAATTACATAGTTTCTAGTTGCCCAGTCCATTGCCTGAGTAGCAAAGTTTCCAACATTTGTATAGTCAGTAAAGGAGGATGCTGAGGGACCGGATGTTGAGTAAAAATTATAGTTCATATGTTGTGAGAAGCGATATAGAAAAACTGCAGCTTGTTCTCTTGTTAAGCTTTCGGAAAGCCCTAGTGTGGTGGTAAGTCCACGTAAAATATCATTTTCGACCGCCCAAACAGCCGCATTGTGATATTGAGAAGACGAAGAAAAATCGGTAAATTGGTTTTCAATAGCCACTGGATTGACTATAGTCGGCATCCCTGCGAGCCGATATAGTGCATTCATAAACAGTCCTCTGCTGGCAATCACTCCGCCTTTAAAAGCACCATTTATAGTTGAAATAATTTGATATCGTGAACAGTAATTTGCCGCATTGTATGCCCAGTATGACGAATTGATATCAGTAAATGTAGGTTGTCTATTAATCAAATCTTCTATGAACAACGCAGTAGTATATCTGTTCATTAAACAAGAGCGTAAATATACCTCAGAGTAATTTGCCCACCCATAGTGAACAACAATATCACCGTCTATGGTATATCCATATGCAAGAACCCCATGATCAACATATCCTTCTGCACTTTCTTCTTTTGGATCATTACTAATCCTACCAAACACTAGAACTGGAGAGTTATTTGTAATTAACAATTCTTCTATTTCTGAATTGGTTAAGTTTAGGCTAGTTTGAACAGATGCATCGATATAATGCAACTCAAAGTATCCATCAATTACATCTTTAATTGAAGTTGTACCACCTAATCCTACGGCATCAGACAAGTCTGATGAACCGAACTTCCGAAGATACTTAGTGAACTGGCCGCCTCGAAACCCTGAATGGCTTCTGTTCAAAAAAGTAAAGTCATTAATTACATTTTCACATCCAGCCGCTTCGTCAAACCAATATAGCAAGAGTCCCGCGCCAATATATCCACACAGTCCTCCCCCAACATAGCCCATTTGCGTGTGAGTTGTCATATTAGCAAGCTTTTCTCCTCCGGATATATAGTAATTGGATGTGCTGTTACTTGCCATTAATGATATTTCTCGGCCACTTAAAGTATTTTCGGTTATGATCTCATCTTGCATATTGCTTGATTCTATACATTTCCGTTGATATGCTAGTATATTGTTTAATTCTGCTGATGCTGCAGATAGTGATTCAATGATTTCTTCAGAATCGGACGAAAAACTATCGTCTAATATAGTATGACGGTACGTTCTATCTGAATCAGAAAACACATAATAACGCTAAGGGCCACAATAGAACAGTTTCTCCGTACTACCTGAATATGGAGATGGGGCTGAAAATGAGTATTATGTGATTTCTCCGCTTTCTCCATGAAAAATCACATAACCCTCATTCAAGAATTCAACAACATAGTATTTATTGCCATCAAAATCTGAAAGTTGCTTAACTATTTGAACTGTAATATTCCTATCAGTATCCGTAGTTAACGATTTTAAATTTTCAAAAACAACATCATTGATGTTATAATTACCTTCTTCCGATAGTTCGCTGCACGAAAGAGAGTCCGATTCCGCGAATACAATAAAAGAACAAGTTGATAATAATAGTATGGCAATAACCATTGACATTGTACTTATAATAAGTTTTTTCATAACAATCGAAACTTTCTAATAATAAAGTCTTACCTCCTGTCATATTAAGTAATTTCAGCATTTCTTATATGTGAGACAGCACTGTCGTGTTAATAGTATACCTTATACAAGAAAATTTTGTCAACAGCTATTTCTTTTAATTCTTATCATGGAGAAAGAGCGCTACTCTTATTTGAACAGTATGCGCTCTTTTATAGTTTAGTACTTCCTTATAACGATATTGTCTTTATCCTTATATATGCCGTCCTCGGGTACAACGCCTCTGACGCAGGAGGTGGGATACACGCTGGCGCGGCGGCCGAGGACGGTGCCGGGATTTAATACGCTGTTGCAGCCGACCTCAACATAGTCTCCGAGTATCGCGCCGACCTTCTTTCGGCCTGTTTCAACGAGCTCATCTCCATTTTTAATGACGACGAGGGTCTTATCGCTCTTGACGTTAGATGTGATCGAGCCCGCACCCATATGAGCCTTATAGCCGAGTATCGAATCGCCGACATAGTTATAATGCGGGGTCTGGACGTTATCGAACAAAATCACGTTTTTCAGCTCCGTTGAGTTTCCCACAACGGCATTTTTGCCAACGATGGCGCTTCCCCGGATAAAGGCGCAGTGGCGCACTTCCGCGCCGTGGTCGATTATGCAGGGCGAACCGATATAGGCCGAGGGGAAAACCTTCGCGTCCCTTGCGATCCACACGTTTTCGCCGTGCTTTTCATACTCATCCTCGGGCAGGGTGCCTCCAAGCTTTATAATAAAATCGCTTATATCAGCCAGCGCCTCCCAAGGGTAGGTCCTGCCCTCAAACAGCGGCGCGGCAATGGTCTTAGTCAGGTCAAGAAGGTCTCTGATCTCATACATCTTATTTCACCTTTATCAGTCTGCCGCTACGGCGCATCGCGTCAATTATGTAATCTACGCACTCTTCGCATTTCTCATGGCTCTGAGCCTCAGCCATCACGCGCAGGACAGGCTCCGTTCCGCTCTTGCGCAGAAGTATCCTTCCATCCGAGCCGAGCTCCTCCTCCATTTCCGCAACGGCGGCCTGCACCTGTGCACAGTTGAGAGTCTCGTCCTTATCGGTGACAACTACGTTTTTAAGAAGCTGGGGGTACATAACGACAGGAGACGCCAGCACCGACAGGGGCTGCTTGCTCTCGCACATGGCCTCCATGATCTTTATGGCGGTAAGGATACCATCGCCTGAGTTGGCAAGGCGGCCGAAAATGATATGTCCGGACTGCTCGCCGCCGAGGATATGGCCGTTTGCACGCATATTCTCCGCAACATACTTATCGCCGACCGCGGTCTTTTCATAGCCTATGCCCAGGGCGTCAAGAGCCTTATACAGGCCGATATTGCTCATCACGGTGGTGACGATCTTTTTATTGCCGAGAACTCCGCAGTCATGCATGTACTTGCCGCAGACATACAGTATGTGGTCGCCGGTTATTATATTTCCCTTATCGTCAACGGCGAGGCAGCGGTCGGCGTCGCCGTCAAAAGCAAAGCCCACGTCAAGGCCGTTATCCATTACGAATTTCTGCATTTGCTCGATATGGGTCGAGCCGCAGTTTACGTTGATATTTATGCCGTCGGGGCTGTTATTTATCACATAAGTATCCGCGCCGAGAGCGTCGAACACGCTTTTGGCCATCATCCACGTCGAGCCGTTAGCGCAGTCCAAGCCGACCTTCTTGCCCTTATATGAGCGTGTGGCAAGGGATATGAGATAGCCGATATAGCGGTTGCGGCCAGCGGAATAATCAACGGTGCGGCCGATATTTTCTCCGGTCGCATAGGGCAGACAGTCCCGTTCTCCGGCGGCGGCATTATCGATGTACGCCTCTATACCGTCCAAAACATCGTCGCCCATTTTTTCTCCCGCGGCGTTAATGAGCTTTATTCCGTTGTCGTAATAGGGATTATGGCTTGCAGAAATCATAATGCCGCAGTCAAAATCGTCGGAGCGAGCAATGTACGATACGCTAGGAGTTGTGGTAACATGCAGGAGGTAGGCATCCGCTCCGGAGGCCGTAAGGCCCGCACAGAGTGCGGATTCAAGCATATAGCTTGAGCGGCGGGTGTCCTTTCCGATAACTACCCTTGCTTTATGTTCCTTTCCGTAATACCAGCCGAGGTAACGGCCGACTTCAAATGCATGCATGACCGTGAGGCCGACGTTTGCCTCGCCGCGGAAGCCGTCGGTTCCGAAATATTTGCCCATTTTTATTCTCCTTGCAGTTCAGTTAAGTTTTGACGCAGCGCCCTCGTCGAGCATAAGCGTCATATTCATATGCATTTGCAGCATGGATGCGGGAACATAGGTCGAGGTCTTGCCATAGACAAGCTTATGCACGATCTCGGCCTTTTCCTCGCCGAAGGCTAGCAGGATAACGTTCCTTGCGCTGCAAATGGTCTTGAGCCCCATCGTTGCCACCGTGGAGGGCACATTTTCCGCACCGCCGAAGCGCTCGGCCTTCATCATCTTTGTCTTGTCGGTGAGCTGCGCGATGTGGGTTTCCGTATCGTAAATAGTGGCCGGCTCGTTAAAGCCGATATGCCCGTTTGTTCCGATGCCGAGTACAATAAGCTCAAGCCCGCCGCAGGAGGCGATCTCATCATCGAACCCCCCTGAATTGGCCGCCGTCGGCGTATGTACTTTCGTTATGCCGAGCTTTGAATAAAGCTGAGCTTTGAGCTGGCCTGAGCACGAGCGCGGATCTTTCGCCTCAAGTCCCTCATATTCGCAGATATTGAAGGCCTCGCAGGCTGAAAAATCGACGTTCCGCATTTTTGTAAGCTCATCGTAAACGCCCTTGGGAGTCTCCCCCGCCGCAAAAGCCACAGCGCAGCCCGGCTTTGCGGAAACGCGCTCGGCTATCATTTCAGCGGCGAGCCTGTTGATGTTCTCTTTGCTGTCAACGATTATTTTCATTTTATGGCTTCCTTTTATTTTAATAATTCGCCTTTAAGCGGAAAAAATACCGTGGGAGGCGATTTACTTGGCTATCATTTTTGTCCGTACAGTGATACTATATTTTTCAATACTCATATCAATGCGCATCATGGGAAAGCGTCAGTTGGGGGAAATGGAGATATCAGAATTCATTGTCGCCGCCCTGATAGCGGATCTTGCCGCCACGCCTTTGCAGGATATAGGCATTCCGTTGTTAAACGGCCTTGTGCCGATAATCATCATGCTCTGCTTGGAAATAATAATCGCGGGGATCAATATGCACAGCGTAAAGCTCCGTAAACTGACCTACGGCAGACCTGAAATAATCATAAGAAACGGCAGGATAATCCGTGAGGCCATGCGCAAGAACCGATTCACCCTTGACGAGCTCATGCAGGAGCTTCGGGCTCAGGGGCTTACGGACACAAGTCAGGTGGAATATGCCGTTCTTGAAACAAACGGTCAGCTCAGCATCATACTCAAGTCAGGCGATCAGCCTGCCACGGCGTCTCAAATGGGAGTTGACAACAGCGATGTGAGCTACGCGCACATTATTATAAACGAAGGCCGGATACTCGACAATAACCTTAAGCTTCTCGGCCGTGACAGACGCTGGCTTACAAATGAGCTCAAGCGGCAGAATCTCCACTCAGCCGATGAGGTATATATCATGACACTGTCGGAAAACGGCAGCGTATTCTGCCAGTCGAAGGAGGCTTAAGATGAAAAAAGAGATAGTAGCAGCGATCATATTGTCGCTTCTTTTTATAGGTGTTTTAATAAATATCAATGTGGCAAGCAATATCATTTGCGGGCTCAAGGAGGATGTTACCGCCGCTTATGAGAGCGCCGCAAAGGGCGACTTTGACCGTGCAAAGCCGCAGCTTGACGCAGCCGTCGAGCACTGGATGTCCCTTGACGGCTACACTCATATTTTTATACGCCACAGCGAGATAAATTCGACGATGGACGCATACTTTCAGCTTAAATCCGATATTTACTCGGAGGATATCGACGCCGTTGAGGGCTCTTACGGCCTGCTCATGGCCACCCTCGATTCGCTTATGACCATGGAGCAGCTAAGCTTCGGCAGCATCTTTTGACGGCCTATTTATCGCTTAAAAGCTTTGTGAGCTCATCCATGAAGGTATTTATGTCCTTAAAGCTGCGATAGACAGAGGCAAAGCGCACATACGCCACCTCGTCAATGAGCTTTATACGCTTCATGACCATTTCGCCTATATCCACGGTGCTGATCTCGCGTTCGAGAGCGCTCTGCAGCTCCTGCTCGATCTCATCTGCGATCTTCTCAAGCTGGGAAAGCGTCACGGGGCGCTTCTCGCAGGCTCGAACCATACCGTTTATGAGCTTCACTCTGTCAAACTGCTGGCGCGAGCCGTCACGCTTTACAACGACAAGAGGCAGATGCTCGATCGTCTCATAGGTGGTGAAGCGCTTCTGGCACGCAAGGCACTCTCTGCGGCGGCGGATCGTTGTTCCCTCCTCTGCGGGGCGGGAGTCGATCACCTTGCTCTCAAGAAATCCGCAAAACGGGCATTTCATAGCTTATTCCTCCAAATGCTCTCAATATATATCTGACCCTGGTATTATAACACAATATGTTGAATTTTGCCATACTATTTTAGTATTCCCCTGACATAAACTCCTCGCGGCTCATTATCGCGTTGAGCACCTGCAGCAGAGCTTCGGCGGTCATTTTCTCGGGCAGGCCTTTCTTCTTAAGAAGCTCCGCCCGTTTTTTTGCGCTGTCGGGCTTTCCGGTAAGCCCCTTTTTATACATATCCGCCTTGCTGATGCCCGCCGGTGCTTCGGCGGTTTCGCCGTCTATCGTCGCTCCCGCTCTGCGGAGACAGTCGAGCAGCACATCGGGGCTCATGCCCTCGACACCGAGCTTCCCCTCCTTTGAAGGAGAGCTTTTTCGCCTCTCCCTGCCGTAAACATCTGGGATATAGGCGTGCTTTATAAGCTTCGGGTCAACGCAGCCTTTTATGAAATTTCGTATAACGAATCCGGCGCCGTCCGAGTCGGTCATCACTATAAGCCCGCGCTTTTGCGCCAAAGTACGCAGAAGCTGCTGCTTTTCGCAGTCATTGAACACCCCGAAGCCCGAGGTCTCGATTATGGCCGCGTCGACGACCTGAGAGAGCGTATTCTTATCGTATTTCCCCTCGACGACTATGACCTCAGATACTCTATGCACCGGTCTCACCCGCCGCTATCCGCATAACGCACTCCTTCAGCAGCTCCGCAGGCTCCGTGCCGCTGCTCTTCATGGCATAGTCCATCTCCGCGCACAGCTCCACCGCCCTTTTAAGCTGTCCGGCGGAAAACCTGTGAGCCGAGGCCATGAGCTTATTGGCTATGAAATCAAATCTCAGTCCAAGGGTCTTTGCTACATAGTCCTTGCCGAGGTCGTGATCGATCGCCACCCGAGCAGCATAAAGCTGGCGCATCTGGCTGCCGACTATGGCAAGCATTTGAGTCGGCTCGTTATTCTTATCGGCAAGCAGCTCGCGCAGCAGGCGCATAGCGGTGTTGTTCTCGCCCCTTGCCAGCGCCTCAGTCATATCAAAAACGACGGCCTCGGGAATATGGTGGGCGACCGCGTCAACATCCGCCTCCGTGACCCTGTCGCCCTTGGCATAGCTTGCGATCTTATTGATCTCGGGTATCAGCCTGTTCATCAGGCCGCCGCTGACGGATATGAGGCGCTGGGCTGCGTTAAGTTCAATGCCCTTGCCGGCCGCGGCAAAGCGCTTTATTATCCATTTTATGAGCTGATCTCCCGTCTGCGCTGTCACGCAGATCTCCTCGCCGTATTTTGCAAAGCTCTTATAAAGCTTCAGTCGCTTATCCGGCTCAAAGCCCGAACCGCACATAAACACGACCGTGCAGTATTGGGGGATATCACTCAATATATCCATGATCTCATCCGTTTCCCTGAGCTTGTTGAGGTCGATACCCCTTATCTCAACAAGGCTGCGCTCTGACAGAAACGGCGCGGAGTCGACAGCCTCACGCAGCGTAAGAGCGTCAAAATCCCGCTCGGTCAGCTTGCGGTAGCTGAAATCATCACCCTCGTCTGTGACACAGAGTTTTTTTATCTCCGCAAAGAACTGGTCGGCCAGATAATCCTCCGGCCCCCAGATAAGGTACAGGTTCTTCGGGCCCTTCTCCCTAAGACTGCGGACGCTTTCCCTGTAATTGAATTTTTCGTCCTGCCTGCTTCTCTTAGCCATTTAATCACCAGCCGTGGTATCAATTATTATTCTGCCGAGCTCATCCGTGCGCAGAATCGTTACCCCGTATTCCTCCAGGCGCTTGAGCACCTCTTCGGTCGGATGCCCGTATCTGTTGTATCCCACGGAAATGACCGCCGTTTCAGGCGAAGCTTCGCTTAAAAGCTCCTCGCTCGTGGAATACCTTGAGCCATGGTGCGGGACGATAAGAAGATCCGTATCCTCAAGCTCATGCTCACGCACAAGCTCGCGTTCAACGCTCATCTCAACATCACCCGTCACAAGCATATGATAATCGCCAACGCTTATGGTTGACATAATTCCACTCTCATCCCGTCTGCCGCGCTCTGAGGACTCGTATATACTGAGTCTTATATCCCCAGCTTTGAGCTGCGTATCACGGACGATATACAGGACCTCTGTGCCGTTTGCCTCGGCGGTGAGCAAAATCTCCTCAAGCAGGCCGCCTGGGTCTGTATCCTCGGCATTGTCCGGCAGGATGAGCGTATCCACATGCATGAGGTTCATCAGCCTGACCGCGCCGAGGGCGTGATCCTCGTGTAGATGTGTGAGCATAAGATAGTCAACATCAGCTCTCCCGTTGGCATGCAGATAGGACGACAGCATATTCCCTACATTCTCGGCGATCCCATAGCCGCCGCAGTCAACGACCACGGTATTCTCGCCCTCAGTCACGGCTATGCACTGACCGCTGCCGACGTCCATAATACTGATCGTACCCTCGTCAGCGAGCATATCGCGTCGGGTGACCCAAAACACGCCCATCAGAAAAATAACGCTCAGCGCACATGGCAAAAGCGGGCTCAGCTTCTTTTTACCTCGCCTCAGCGCCAAAAACGCGGCGAAAAGCAGATACGTCAGCACAAGCCATGCGGATACATAGGGGTTTTCAATGTACACCGCCGCAAGAGCCAGCTTCGCAGTATATTCTACCACTAAAGCTATGTATCGCACAAGATACGACAGCGCTTCCGCCAAGACCCCTCCCAGCGCCGGCACGGCAATGCCTACGGCGCAGACGGCATAGCCGCCGGTGAACAGCAGCGATATCGCCCACAGGCACATTACGTTCACTGCCGGCGCCAGAAGCGACACATATCCGAAATACACCGCAGCCAGAGGCGCGGTGAACACCGTGACCGCCAGAGAGCTCGAGAGCGCCGCAAGAGCATACCTGACGGCCGGCTCCATAAACGCCGGCGGGCTGATCCTGCCGCTCAAATATTCGTATACGGGCTGTGAAAAGAGGAATATACCGGCCATTGCGCCGAAGGATAATTGCAGAGAGATGCTTCCCGCGGCAAAGGGATTCGATATAAGTATTAGAGCCAGCGCAAAGGATAAGGATGTCGCCCTGTCGTTTACCCTTCCAATTATCGGGGTGAGCAGGAGCAGGCTGAGCATGATCCCCGCTCTGACCGCGGACGGCGGCGAGCCGACCATTACGACGAACGCCCACACAAGACCTATGCACAGAATGGATGAGCGCCTGTTCTTGCCCATTATGCTCTGCAAAACGCCGACGAGGAAGGCAACGTGCATGCCGGATACCGCGACGACGTGCGCAAGCCCCGATATGCTCATCGATGCGTAAAGCCTGTCGTTTTCGTAATAATCGCCCTTATATCCGGATAAAAGCGCCAGCATGAACGGTGCGGTATCGTCAGGATACAGCTCCCGAATGCGGCTGTGCAGAGCGTTTCCGATGTTCTTCGGGAAGTATAGAAACGAGTACTCCCATGTGCCGGTTTTTTCTATGGGATCCGATGTGTAGCCGGTCAGATAGATATCCTTTGAGATGTTTGAATCGGTCTCCTCGCCATAGCGCTCGGCGGCGCTGTGGAGCTTTATATTGACCCTGACCTCATCCCCCGGCTCAAAGCTGCCGCAGCTTTTTCCGTAATCGATTATAAGCGTTTTTACCTTGGGAAGCCCAGGGTCGTCAAGCTTTACATACAAAAGCGTACAGCTATCCCTGTCGTCGGGATATTCGGTCACTCTCGCATTGACGCAAAACTCCCGCTCAGCGTATGGCGCGCAGGCGTCTACGGTAATGCGCTCATGCAGCTCATAATGAGTAAAGCCCAGAGCTGCGGCGACGGATAATATGACAAGACTCTTCCTCGCCCTGCCCCTAAGCAAAAGAACCGGCAGCAAAACAAGCGCCGATAATGCCGCGGCCGTCATAAGATATTCGCGCGGTACAAGATAATGGGCCAGGAATATTGCCGCGCAATATCCGGTTGAAGCCAAGGCAAGCTTACGGATACCTTTCATATAAGGATCGTCCCCTCACTTCCCCTGAGCACAAAAAAGCAGCCCTACGCTGCTTTTTTGCACTATTATTTTATGCCATGCCCTCGGGGAGCTTCTTGCCGCCCAGAAGGTGGAAATGCAGATGCTTGACGGTCTGTCCGCCGTCCTCACCGCAGTTATTCACCACGCGATAGCCGTTTTCAAGCCCCTCGGCCGCGGCTATCGTCGCAATGGCCTCGAAGCATTTCCCGACCAGCACAGAGTTTGACGCATCGATCTTGTCCGCGCAGCAGATGTGCTCCCTGGGAAGCACAAGAACATGCACGGGAGCCTGAGGATTAATGTCGCGGAAGGCATAAACATACTCATCCTCATAAACCTTAGCTGAGGGGATCTCCCCCGCTATTATCTTGCAGAAAAGACAGTCGTTCATAGTAACCTCCTATTTTAAATGCCGAGCTTTTCGGCCACGAAATCATCAACTATGGCAAGCGCATTGTCGATCTTCAGCACCTCGGTGCCGCCGCCCATCGCGGAGTCGGGCTTGCCGCCGCCCTTACCGCCGGCGACTGCCGACACGGCCTTGACAAGCTCACCCGCCTTGATACCGGCTGCAACGGCCTCCTTGCCGCAGACTGCGGCAAAGGTCACCTTGCTCTCAGTAGCAGTCGCCATGACAGCAACGACCTTGGGATCCTTATCGCGGAGGAAGTCGCCGATCTTGCGCAGGTCGTTTGCTTCGAGGTCGGTGCGCGTAGCGGTCAAAACGTCGAATCCGCCAATCTTCTTTGCGGCGAACAGGAAACGCTCAACATCCGCGTTGAGGATCTTATCCTTCATGCGTTCGAGGTTCTGGCGAAGCTCCTTGAGTTCAAAAAGGAAGCTCTGGGTTTTGGCGACAAGCTCGTTGGGCTTGGTCTTGAGAAGCTCGGACGCCTTTGCGAGCATAAGGTTTGCTTCCTTCGCCATAGCAAGGCATTTTCTGCCCGTTACCGCCTCTATACGGCGCACACCGCTTGCCACGGAATACTCGCCCACTATGCGGAATGTACCGATCTTCGCGGTATTATCCAAATGCGTGCCTCCGCACAGCTCTACGCTGTAATCGTCCATGGAGACGACTCTGACAACATCACCGTATTTTTCCTCAAACAGTGCCGTCGCTCCACTGCTTTTTGCTTCATCTACGCCCATTTCTTTCACCGAAATATCCATGCCGTCAAGTATAGCGTTGTTGACCGACTCCTCGACCTCCGCAAGTTCTTCCGCGCTGAGGGCGCTGAAGTGGGTGAAGTCAAATCTCAGGCTGTCCTCATCCACAAGGGAGCCTGCCTGATGGACGTTATCTCCCAGCACCTGGCGCAGCGCGCTGTGGAGCAGATGCGTCGCCGAGTGTGCGCGGGAAACAGCCTTGCGGCGCTCAGGGGATACGGAGGCGACAACGCACTCGCCGACGGATATCGCGCCGGAGCGCATGACGCCGTAGTGCAGGTACTTGTTGCCCTTATCCTTCTTGACATTTTTGACCTCGAAGCGGCTGAACTGGCCGTCCTCTATATCCTCAAGGCTGAAGCCAATCTCGCCTCTGTCGGCAAGCTGGCCACCCATTTCGGCATAAAACGGAGTTTTGTCGAGCACGAGGATGCCCTCGCAGCCTGAGCTTATCTCGCCCACAAGCTCGCCGTTGCTCCAGATGGCGAGGACGTTTGAAGTGTCGCTGAGCTTTTCATAGCCTGTAAACTCCGTGGGCGTTGCGTCAAGCCCGAAGTCTATGCCCTCCCAGCCGAGGTCGCCGAGAGCCTTTCTGGCCTCGCGGGCGCGTATGCGCTGCTCCTCCATGAGCTTTTTAAACTCGTCCGTGTTGAGGCTCATGCCTTCGTCCCGCACCATTTCGCCGGTCAGGTCTACTGGGAAGCCATAAGTGTCATAAAGCTTAAATGCGTCTGCGCCGGAGAACATGGTCTCTCCCTTTGCCTTGTGCTCGGCCAGCAAGGATGCAAATATCTGCATTCCCGCGTCGATGGTCTTGGCAAAGCTCTCTTCCTCGCTTTTTACAACGCGGGTGATATAGTCCTGCTTCTCGCGCAGCTCGGGATACTGGTACTCATTCTCATGTATGACCGTGTCAATGACCATATAAAGGAACGGCTCGTTCACGCCGAGGAGCTTACCGTGGCGGGCGGCTCTTCTAAGCAGGCGGCGGAGCACATAGCCGCGCCCCTCGTTGGAGGGCAGTATACCGTCGCAAATCATAAATGTCGCGCTGCGGATATGGTCGGTGATAACGCGCAGTGAAACGTCGCGCTTTTCGCTCTCGCCGTAGTGCGCGCCGGTAATCTCGGACACCTTTCGTGTGATATTCATCACCGTATCTACGTCAAACAGGGAGTTTACTCCCTGACACACGACGGCAAGGCGCTCAAGCCCCATGCCGGTGTCGATGTTTTTCTGCGTAAGCTCGGTGTAGTTTCCGGTGCCATCATTATCAAACTGGGAGAATACGTTGTTCCAGACCTCGATATAGCGGTCGCAGTCACAGCCGACGGTACAGTCGGGCTTGCCGCAGCCGTATTCCTCGCCTCGGTCGTAGTATATCTCGCTGCATGGTCCGCATGGGCCTGCGCCATGCTCCCAGAAATTATCCTCCTTGCCGAAGCGGAATATGCGCTCAGCCGGTATACCGATCTCGTCATGCCAGATATTCCACGCCTCATCGTCGTCGATATAAACGGAGGGATAAAGCCTGTTCGGGTCAAGACCCACCCACTCCTCCGAGGTGAGAAATTCCCAGCTGTACGCAATGGCCTCATGCTTAAAGTAATCGCCGAAGGAGAAGTTGCCGAGCATCTCAAAATAGGTGCCGTGACGGGCGGTATGGCCGACATTATCGATATCTCCGGTGCGGATGCACTTTTGACAGGTACATACGCGCTTTCTAGGCGGTACCTGCTCGCCCTTGAACCAGGGCTTCATAGGGGTCATACCCGCGTTTATGAGCAGTATGGATTTATCGTTCTTGGGCACCAGCGAAAAGCTGGGCAGCCGGAGATGATCCTTGCTTTCGAAAAATCTGAGGAACATCTCTCTGAGTTCATTAAGTCCGTATGCTTTCATCTCTTTATTCTCCTAAGTATAGATAGCTTGCTGCATGGCCTCGGCAGCTTCATCTTAAATTTCATCATGGCATGCGGGGCAGAGCTTATCTCCTCCCCCGCCTCATTTATCATGCTTCCGGCGGTGAAGGCTATGGGCTCGGCATCGTTTGTAAGAAGCTCGACCTCATCGCCGACGCAAAAACGGTTCCGCTGGCTGAGCAGAGCAAAGCCTGTCTCGTCACATTCCTCGACCACAGCACAGACCTCGGCGTCCGAGAAGTAGCTCGCTTCCGAGTAGTGCTGCCCCGGGTCTCCGTAATAAAAGCCCGTGCAGTATGGGCGGTGGCTTACTTTATTCACCTCATCTATCCATACCTGCGGCAGCGGCTCATTTGCTGCGGCGCAGTCAATGGCATGGCGGTATGCGTTCGTCGCGGCGGCGGCATAGTAAGCTGATTTCATTCTGCCCTCGATCTTGAGGCTAGTGACGCCGGCCGATATAAGCTCAGGAATATGTTCGATCATACACATATCCCGCGAGTTCATAATATGAGTACCGTTATCCTCGGTGATCTCAAAATACTCGCCCGGGCGCTTTTCTTCAACCAGATGGTATTTCCAGCGGCACGGCTGGGCGCAGGCGCCGCGGTTTGCGTCCCTGCCGGTCAGATAGTTTGACAGCAGACAGCGCCCGGAAAAGGAGACGCACATAGCGCCGTGGACAAAAGCCTCGAGCTCAAGCGCCGGAGGAGTCTTCGCCCGAATCTCGAATATATCCTTCATAGGGGTCTCGCGGGCAAGAACCACCCGCTCCGCACCCATGTTATACAGCGCGTTTGCCGCCGCGCTGTTTATAACGCCGAGCTGAGTGCTGACATGGCGGGCGACCTTAGGAGCATGCCTCGACGCAATGTCCATCACTCCGAGATCGGCTATTATAAACGCGTCTACTCCCGCGTCCTGAACCTGTTCGAGAAAGTACGGCAGGTTCCTGAGTTCGTCCTCACGCGGGAGGGTATTGCAGGTAAGATGCACCGCCGCACCCTTTGCGTGGGCAAGGACACAGGCTTCCTTAAGCTCCTCGGTGGAAAAGTTTCCGGCCGCGGCGCGCATTCCGAACTGCCTGCCAGCAAGATATACGGCGTCGGCACCGTAATGGAGCGCCATTGCAAGGCGCTCCATATCTCCGGCAGGCGCCAGAAGTTCCGGTTTTTTCTTAATCATAGTTCTGCGTTGCAACAAAGGCATTGAACGCATCGGCGCTCGTGAAATATTCATGCTCGCCGGTGGCTGTGTTGAGCGCATAGAACATATAGCTGGTGTCGTCCGGCTGAAGAGCCGCCTTTATGGATGCTATGCCTGGGCTGCAGATGGGTGTGGGCGGAAGACCCTTGCTTTTTCTGGTGTTATACGGACTGTCCTTGGCAAGCATATCGGCAGTAGGCGCGCCCTTGTGGTCGGGGTATTCATAGAGCGTCGTCGAGTCGATCTGCAAAGGCCAATCGGCCTTGAGACGGTTATAGATAACGGATGCGATCTTATAGCGGTCTGAATCGTTTGCCGCCTCTTTTTCTATCATCGATGCTATGTTGATTATCTCCCGCATCGAATAGCCGCTCTCCTCCTGCCATTTGAGCATCTCCGCAGTTAGCTTATAGTGGAAGCCCTCAAGCAGCTTGTTGATAGCGGAGGATGCGGGCATTCCCTCATAGAACTCATACGTATCTGGGAACAGGAAGCCCTCAAGACGGCCGGCGTCTCCCTTTTCGGTACCCTCAAGAAAGGAATAATTGAAGGTCGCGTTTGCCGCGGCGTCCATGAGATCATCATATTCGCACACGCCCTCCTCGTCGAGCTTCTTGAATATCTGATTCATGCTGTAGCCCTCGGGGAATGTTATCTTCTTAGTGACCATCGCGCCGGAGCCCGATGTCATTTTCTTTATAAGCGCTTTATAGTCATAGACTGCTTTGAGCTCGTAGGTGCCCGGGTCTATCTTCTCGTCTGCGCTATACATGGCGGCGAATATTTTGAACAGCCACTTATACTTGATTATCCCCTGCTCCTTGAGCTCATCGGCAACATAGCCGATATCGGCATAATGCTCCTTCTGGGTCTTCTTGTTGCCGTCGGCATCCTCGACCTCGACCTCTTTATATGTGAAGGTGTCCTTGGGCAGCGTCACTGTGGCGACGGTATCCGACGCCTTGAAGCCCAAAACATCCGTCGCGGCAGCCCACGCAAGGCACGCGAGGATAACGCTGACGCTTATGACAAAGACGAAATACAGCGCGCCGCCCATGAGCCCCTTTTTCCCATCCTCATTCTTGCCGGAGGGTTTCTGAGCGCCTTTGTTTTCGGTGCTTATCTTTATTTTCTTCGTTCCGCCGTCATTTTTATTAAAAATCGCGTCGAAATCCACATTCTTATCAGCCATAGATATCTCCTTTGCCGGTTGTAACCTGATTTGCCTTGGCGGCATAATATATCACAGACGCAGTAATTGCTGCGTGCTTGTGGGATAAATATCGCGTCACCAGTCCGCCGCGCCGGACACAGACCACGGAATTTTTTGCGCGGGGAAAGGTCATTTTATGTTCTGCAATAACAATAGCTGCATCTGGATCATCCTTATCCTCATAATCCTCTTCTGCGGCTGCGGCAACAACGGCTGCGGCTGCGGCAACAACGACTGCGGCTGCGGCTGCTAAGTCGGCCATCCATTAGGGAGGCTCCTTCGGGAGCCTCTTGCTTATCCTTATCAGTCCGAGATCACCATGTCCATCCGTACGTCGGTCTTTTCGACCGGAAGACTGTATTCGATAAGCCTTGCCCTGCACAGGCAGACACTGAAGCAGGGATGTTCTGAAAGGTAACGGTCATAATAACCAGCGCCGTGGCCGAGGCGTTTATTGGATCTATCGCAGCACAGGGCGGGAACGATGATGATATCATCCCTTGCGGGCGTTACGACAGCGCCTACGACCGGTTCAGGGATCCCGAATCTCCCGGGTACAAGCTCATCGAGGTCATAAACAAGACGAAAATGCATATGCCCTCCGTCACCGCTCACCGGCAGAGCCAACCGACGCCCGCTTCGGACGGCGGCGCGTATAAGAGCATGGGACGACACCTCACGTCCCACACTGTAATAGGCAAAAATTATTCCCGCGCTTTTATACTCCGGAAGCTCCGAAAGCTTTTTTGCAATAACAGCGTCGCTCTGCTCAATATAGCTTTGCGCAAGGAGACGGAGCTCCTCCTTTTTTCGGGCTCTTAAAAGCGCTTTTTGCTCCTTAACGCCGCAGGGCGTCTTTAATGATGGAGTAGATTTCCTCATGCTTTTCATTGATCTCGCGCTCCGCACCGTCTTTCATGAACGGTATTCTCGTCCAGCCGTAATAATCGGCGGCCTTATCAGCTACACGCAGGCAGTTTTCAAGATACTGAACGTCCTTCTCGTGGATATCCGCGCTCGTATGTGTTTTTTCCTGACGGTGCTTCATACGGGCAAGAGAGGTTTTCAAATCAACGTCAAGGTAAATGACGAGGTCCGGCCTGGGAAGTTCCAGCTTTACATATTCAAAATCATAGAGCCATTCAAAGAAAGCCTCAAGCTCCTCGTTTTTGAGCTTAGCGCCCTGGTGCACGGCATTTGAAGTCGTATAGCGGTCGGAAAGCACAAAGCCGCCATCGCCGTAGATCTTTCCCCAATCGGTACGGTAAGCCGCGACCCTGTCGACAGCGAAAAACGCAGACGCGATATAGGCGTTCACATCGGCGGGATTTGATCCGAACTCGCCGCCGAGATACATTCGTATAAGCGATGAGCTTTCTTTATCGTATCTGGGAAAAACGATGTGATTATACGCTATCCCTTCCGCCTCCAGGCGCTGGCACACCCGACGGTAATGGGCGGATTTGCCGCTGCCGTCAATTCCCTCGAATACAATAAGCTTACCCTTTTCCATCAAAAAACTTCCTTATTCTTTTAACCCACGCCTTCACGAGGAACAGTGGGAGCTTTGCTATCCTTTTGAAGCGCCACGGCTCCTTTATGCAGCGGTAAAGCCACTCAAGGTTCAGGTTCTGCCACGCCTTGGGCGCCCTTTCCACCGTTCCGGCAAACACATCCAGAGAGCCTCCGAGCCCCGCCATAAGCCCCACATCAAGCATGGATGCGTTTCTTGACATCCATATCTCCTGTTTTGGCGCGCCGAGACAAACCATAAGGAAATCGGGCTTTGCAGCGTTTATTTTTTCCACGACCGGCGCGTCCTCCGTGAAATATCCGTCGTTTGTACCGCAGATATTTATCCCGGGGTACAGCTTCTTTATCCGTTCGGCGGCAAGTTCCGCAACGCCTGGCTTTGCGCCCAGAAGAAACGCTGACTTTCCGGTATCGGCAAGGTACTTTAGTATCGCCTCGCCTATCTCAATGCCCGGAAGCCGCTCCTTGAGAGGCGTTCCGAGTATATTCGCCGCCTTTACGACGCCGATACCATCGGGAATCACCAGATCGGCCTTATCAAGAGCCTCCATAAGCTCGCTGTTATCCCATGACGCCATTACTATCTCCGGATTTGGAGTTGCCATATACGCGGCTCGATGCTCATCTATAAGCTTTTTGCATAATTCAATTGCATTTTCTCCCGTCAGGTTGTCAAAGCCGACACCTAACACATCTATTCTATTCAAAGCTGACTGAACACCTTTCCGATTTTTTCGTTTATAACAAGATCCGCCTCATCGTCGTAAGGCGTTGCGCTCAGGTTCACAAGAGCAAGCTTATTTCCCCGGTAATAGTTTATAAGTCCCGCAGCGGGATAGACATTCAGGCTCGTGCCGCCTATAATGAGCACATCGGCCTCGGATATGACCCTCACGGCTTCTGAGACGACGGCGTCGTCCAGGGGTTCTTCATACAGAACGATATCGGGTCTTATAACGCCGCCGCAGGCGCAGCGGGGCACGCCCTCGCCGTGATTCATCTTATCCGCACGATAGGGTCTTCCACATACAGAGCAGTAGCTGCGCAGAATACTTCCGTGAAGCTCAAGCACCTTTTTGCTACCCGCGACCTGATGCAGGCCGTCAATATTCTGAGTGACGACGGCCCTGAGCTTTCCCGCTTTTTCAAGCTCCGCAAGCTTCAGATGAGCCGTGTTGGGCTTTACCCCGTCGATAACGAGCTTTTCCCGATGAAAGCGATAGTACTCCCCGGGGTATTTTACAAAGAATGAATGACTGAGAATGGTCTCGGGAGGGTACTTCCACTGCTGATTATACAGTCCGTCGACACTGCGGAAATCGGGGATACCGCTCTCGGTACTTACGCCCGCACCGCCGAAGAACACTACATTATCGCTCTCGTCTATCCAATTTTTAAGCCGCATTATTTTTTCATCCATAACGCTCACTCCTAATTGAGTTATTATACAACATTTATTTTACCTAATCAAGAAAATATTGCTCAACAGCAGAGGCAACGCCTTCGCTGTCGCAATCAGGCGCGATCACATCCGCAATGGACTTGACCTTATCGCTGCCGTTTGCCATTGCTATCTTAAATCCCGCCGATGCCAGCATCTCCTTGTCGTTTTCTGCATCTCCGATGGCAATACACTCGTACATTTCAATGCCCAGCCTCTCGCACAGCGCCTTAAGCCCCCTCGCCTTACTCACGCCCGAGGCGTTTATCTCCAGGGAATGGCTCGTGCGGGTCGTAAAGGTGATGTGCAGATCCTTTATCTTTTCATACACCATGTCCGCCTCATAGTCATTGTCGAAAAACAGATTGATCTTTTCAGCTCTGTACGGGTTTTCCATAAAAAACGCAAACACGTCGTCGACCGCAGTCATGCCTATGCGGTATATGGGCTCGTAATAGGCAAGCCCGAAGTCCGCGCAGCTTTCAATGCACCATGAGCTGCTGTATGACTTATCATTCATGAAGATAATTGGCATCATGCTGCATCCGGCGGCCGCCGCGATGATATGCTTTACCATTTCGGCGTCCATCGTCTCATACAGGAGCTTTTCGCCGGTTTTCAGGTCTATCACCGATGCGCCGCTTGCTGTGACCGCGTAGCGCATACCCTTAACCATGTCAATATAGGGATTAACAAGGCTTATGCTGCGGCCGGTTGAAAACACAACGGTCTTCCCCTGCTCTGCCGCCTTTTCCATGGCTGACGCTGTTCGGGGCGTCAGCTCCTTTTTTGTATTCAGCGCGGTACCGTCCATATCGGAGGCTAAAAGCTTATATTTCATTTATCTCTGCCTTTGCTTCTCGCGTAATAAAAGATATACTGCTGGGCAAGACCGGCATATTTGCCGAGGCTCTCGGGATCAAAATCTGCGGGGAAATTCTCCTTAAGCGCCCGCTTCATCCAGACGTCTACGGGAAAAGCCTCCGTGTGCCACAGTCCGAAAAGAACAACGCAGTTTGCGACCTTCTCGCCGATACCTCGTATGTTTCTGAGCGCCTTTACAGCGTCCTTATAACCGCAGGCCTTAAGCGCCTCAAGGTCGAGCTGCCCGTCCGTCACGGCTCGGGCGGCGGCAATGATATACTCGGCCCTGTAGCCCGAACGGATGCAGGCAAGGTCCTCAGGTTCAAGGGACGCAAGTCTTTCCGCTGTTGGGAAGCTGTAATAGGTCTTCTCCCCGACTATTATCTCGTCGCCGAAGCTTGCGCACAGGCGCTCGACGATGCCCTTGATGCGGCTTATGTTGTTGCACTGCGATATGATGAACGAGCACAGCGCTTCCCAGCTGTCCTGACGCAGGATGCGTATGCCCATCCCGAATTCGGTGCAGGCCTCAAGATACTCACCCGTAAAGGATCTGCTGATACCGGCGTAATCCGTGCCGAGGTCAAAGTATTCCATCCAAAGCGTTTCAGGCGCATCAGACGTTATGTAAACTATATCGTCCTCAATGCAGACTTCTGCATAGTGACCTGCCACAATGCCGTGGTACACACCGTTTTCATCAGCGTTCCAGCGGAAACACTGTCCGCACTCGAAGGTTTTTTCTATATCAAGACTTTTTACATCGCACAGTTTAATCTTCATCTTACACCTCATGGGCAAATCATAGATTTAGATAATTATATCTCATAACCGCGCTTTTTACAAGCCGCTTGCATGAGTGCGGAAAATATGAGATAATATCATCGGTTGCATCTGGCGCGACGGCGCATTTTTTCGTAAACTTTGGAGGTCGCTATGGACTTTATAAGCGAGTATAAGCGCAAGCTTTGCAACGCCGAGGAGGCTGTGAAGTGTGTCAAGAACGGGGACTGGGTGGAATATACCTCAAACCTCGGCTATCCCGCAGCGCTGGATCTGGCCTTGTCTAAGCGCAGAGACGAGCTGCATCATGTCAAGATCCGCGGCGACCTGCTGTTCGGCCCTGTTCACGCTGCCGAATGCGACCCCTCGCAGGAGCACTTCGTTTACAACACATGGCACTGCTCGGGCTACGAGCGCAGGCTCTGCGACAGGGGACTTGCATTTTTTGAGCCGATGGTTTTCAGAAACCTTGAGTGGTACTACAAGAATTATCTGACCTCAAACGTCTGCATGGCGACTGTTTCCGGCATGGACAGCGAGGGCTATTTTTACTTTGGAACTTCCCTCGGGCTTTCAAAGTGTATCGCTGATAATTCCGACATCGTTATTGTTGAGGTAAATCGCAATATGCCGCGCATCTGGGGCAGCGACGCCGTCAGGATCCACATATCCGAGGTCGATCATATCGTTGAGAGCGGCGACCCTCCGCTGTATGAGGTGCCGAATCCCGCGCCGAATGAGACGGATGTTAAAGTCGCAAATCTCGTCCTGCCGCATATCCGCGACGGCGCGACCATACAGCTCGGAATCGGCGGTATGCCGAACGCGCTCGGCCAGCTCATAGCCGGCAGTGATCTCAAGGGTCTCGGGATGCACACGGAACTGTGCTCGGACGGGTATCTTGCAATGTTCAAGGCGGGAAAGCTCACGAACTCGAAAAAGACCCTCCACCAAGGCGTGGGCATCCTCGGCCTTTTGATCGGCAGCCACGAGCTGAATGAGTGGGCGAGCGAGAATCCCGCCGTTGCGGGCTATCCCCTTTCCTATGTCAACGACCCGTATGTTATCGCGCAGAACGATAACATGATATCCATAAACGCATGCATCTCAGCTGATCTTTACGGTCAGGTATGCTCGGAAAGCTCTGGCACACGGCAGATAAGCGGCACCGGGGGCCAGCTTGATTTTGTCACCGGCGCTTCCATGAGCCGAGGCGGAAAAGCCATCATCTGCATGACGAGCACCTATACCGACCGCGCGGGAGATATCCACAGTCGCATCGTTCCCAAATTTAACGGCGATATCGTCACAACGCCCAGAAGTCAGGTCTACTATCTTGCGACTGAGTACGGCGTCATTAACCTCGCCGGACTCACCACATGGGAGCGGGCCGACGCGCTTATAAGCATCGCGCATCCTTATTTCAGAGACGAATTAATAAAGGCGGCCGAGGCTCAGCGTATCTGGCTGCCTTCAAACAAGAGGTAGAGTATATGAATATAAGTTCTTTACGGTTCGGAAAGCCGGACGATTTCAGCGGCAGGCTTCCAAAGGAGCAGCGCTGCTATGAGTTGCTCGATTTCCTCGGCATCGAATACGCGAGAGTCGATCACGAGCACGCCGACACCATTGAGGCCTGTCACGAGATAGAGAGCACCCTCGGCGCTTTAATCTGCAAAAACCTTTTTCTTACCAACCGGCAGCAGACCGAGTTTTATCTCCTGCTCATGCCCGGGGACAAGCCTTTCAAAACTAAGCTTCTGTCAAAACAGATAGGCACCGCCCGTCTTTCCTTCGCCTCGCCCGAGCACATGGAGCAGTATCTTGATATAACTCCCGGCTCCGTCAGTGTTCTTGGGCTCATGAACGACGGCGGAAAGGTTCATCTTGTCATAGACCGCGACCTTCTTAAGGACGAATTCATTGGATGCCACCCCTGCATAAACACCTCGACCCTGAGGCTCAGAACCGTGGACGTCATCGGAAAGCTCTTGCCCGCAGTCGGGCATGAATACGCTCTTGTTGAGCTCCCGTGGGAGATAGAGGAATGAAGGTAGGTATTTTGTGCGCCTGTCCGGCGGAATTTGGGCCTTATGAAAAACTTATCGATGGAAAGGCTGCCGGACACAGGGGTTGTCTTGTTCTTGAAGGCGAGCTTTGCGGCAAGGACGCTGTGGTCATCTGCTGCGGTCTCGGCAAGGTAAATGCCGCCATCGGCGCCGCCCTACTTATAAATGATTTTTCCGCTGACAGAGTAATTCTCAGCGGCGTCGCGGGAGCGCTGGCCGAGGGCCTAGGTATAGGCGACACGGTGATGGTTACGGACACTCTGTACCATGATCTCGACGCCGGACTTTTAACTGGATATCACCCAAGCCCCATCGACCCCGTGTTCCAGTGCGCCCCCGAGTTTATCCGACTTGCTAAGGCTTTGCCCATGCGCTTCGGCAGGACCGTAACCGGTGACAGCTTTATCGAGCATGAGGGCAGAGCCGAGCTGATTGAAAAATTCCACCCCCTCACCTGCGATATGGAGACCGCCGCAGCAGCCCATATGTGCCGCACGCTCAGCGTTCCCTTCAACGCCGTCCGCGCCGTGTCTGACACTAAGGAGGAATCCGGCCTCGGCAGCTTTGAAAAAAATGTCGCCTTCGCTGCACAGAAGGCCTGTAATATATTATGTAAACTTATTGAGCTGATCTGACAACCGCATAGCATATAAAAACGATAAAGGCAGAGGCTTTACCTCCGCCGGATAAGGAAGTGATTATGCAGGGGATACGGTGCGGTACCGATTACAACTGAGCAGGAGATGAAACGGCAAGTAAACCGATTAGCAAATCAGAATATTACGCAAAGGAGACAAAAAGTTATGAAAAACGCAAGCATCAAGCGCAGTCTGAAAGTATTTTTAAAGGCGTCTGAAAAAGCCGAAAAATCGGCGGGCAAGATGTATGAACGCTTTGCAGTTAAAGCGCGCAAAGGCGGTTTTGATGAAATCGCAAAAGCTTTTGAAGCAACGGCAAAAAGCGAATTTGCACACGAAAAGCTCATGAAAAGTTTAGCGGCAAAGCTGACAAAAAAGTAAGATGTGCGACCGACAGCGGTTTTCGCGCTGACCGATAATTTAATAAAATTAATAAAAAGCGGTCCCCTAAGCTGCTTTCTTATCAGACGTTGTCAAAAGCCCTGACCATATTTTTGATATGCATTTTGACCTGCGCTTTTTAAATTTATAACCTGAGCGCCGATGTCCCCTGCTCTCCTTGCAATCTGTCGCGGGCTTAGTTTCAAACGAGCTTTACGCAGCGTTGCTCCGATTAAAAAAAGACGTATATTTTGCTGCAAAGGAATGAGGAGAGCTTTATTTATGCGGTTCGTACCGCTTTACAAGTCAATCCTTTCAAAGCTTTGTATCGCCCGTTTCATTGATGCCGCTGTCAGTAAAGCATATAAAATCGCTCCTGCCGCAAGAACGCCCGTATGTAAACCAATATGCGTAAAACCGAAGGCATTTTCATAAGCTTCTATGGAGTCCATGCAACAATCTTGCCGTCAAGCAGCGATCAGGCCACCATAACCAGCATAAAAAAATTCCGCATCTTTTGATGCGGAATTTTTTATCGCTTATCAGTAATAACGCTTATTCTTGTTTTTGCGTGCCGCCTCGCTCTTCTTGCGGCGCTTGACGCTGGGGCTCTGGTAGTACTCCTTCTTTCTCAGATCAGCCAGAACGCCGGCCTTGGCACAACTGCGCTTAAATCTTTTAAGAGCATTGTCCAGAGATTCGTTCTCCTTGACATAGACTTCAGACATTTATTTCACTCCCTCCATATACGCCTTACGACGCTTTAAGGGCCAAATTCTTGGCTTAACGAATGATATTATACTCATTCTTGCGTCTGATGTCAACCTTTACTTTATGATTAAATTGACAAGTTTATTCTTGACCACGATGGTCTTGAAAAGCTGCTTACCCTCCATGAGGCGCTTTACCTTTTCGTCGGCACATGCCGCGTCGACGACCGCGCTGTCCTCAGAGTCGGTGGGCACGACGATGGTGGTCTTGAGCTTGCCGTTTACCTGCACCGCCATTTCGCGCATTGCGTCAACGGTCTTGGCCTCGTCGTACTCGGGCCATGACATCTGCATCGCCATCTTGCCCTCGGCGGCCGCGAAGCCCATGAGCTCCCACATCTCCTCCGCGATATGCGGCGCGAAGGGGCTGAGCAGCAGGATGAGGGTCTTCATCTCTCCGCGTGTGCAGCCGTTTGCATAGAAATCGTTTACCATGGTCATCAGGGCAGCGATCGCGGTGTTCATCTTGAGCTCCTCGATATCGGAGCCGACCTTCTTAATGGTCTTGTGGACAGTGGACTCATTCTTTGCGGAATAGCCCTCGTCCGCGCTTGAGAGCTCCATGAGGTTCCAGCAGCGGTCGAGGAAGCGCTTGGAGCCCTTGACGGCCTCGTTAGTCCACGAAACGGCCTTCTCAAAGTCGCCGATGAACATGATGTAAACGCGCATCGTGTCGGCTCCGTACTGAGCGATAACATCGTCAGGATTAATGACGTTGCCGAGAGACTTTGACATCTTGACTGCGGGAGAAAGACACTGGTTGCCGTATTTTTTGAGCATCTCGTCCTTTTCTTCCTGAGTCTCAAAATTGCCGATATAGCGCGGATTTCTGCCGAGGATCATACCGTGGGCGGTGCGCTTGGCGTAGGGCTCGGAGGTGTGGACAACGCCGATATCGTACAGGAACTTGTGCCAGAAGCGGGAATACAGCAGGTGCAGGGTCGTATGCTCCATGCCGCCGTTATACCAATCGACGGGACCCCAGTATTCATCGGCCTCCTTGGATACCAGCTCATTGTCATTATCCGGATCCATATAGCGCAGGAAGTACCAGCTTGAGCCTGCCCACTGAGGCATGGTATCGGTCTCGCGCTTTGCCGGACCGCCGCACTTCGGGCAGGTGGTGTTGACCCAATCGGTCATCTTTGACAGCGGCGATTCGCCGTCGTCGGTTGGCTCATAGGACTCGACATCGGGCAGCAGCAGAGGAAGCTCCTCCTCGGGGATTGCCACCCATCCGCACTTTTCGCAGTTAACAAGAGGAATGGGCTCGCCCCAATATCTCTGACGCGAGAAAACCCAGTCGCGGAGCTTATAGTTGACCTTCGGACGGCCGATGCCATTATCCTCCAGATACTTGGTCATCGTGGGAATAGCTTCCTTGACCGTCATGCCGTTGAGGAAGCCGGAGTTTACCATTATACCGGTGTCATCCTTAAGCCCGAACGCTTCCTTGGTAACGTCGCCGCCGGCAACGACCTCGATGATGGGAAGACCAAATTTGGTTGCAAAGTCCCAGTCGCGCTGATCATGACCCGGAACGCCCATGACGATACCGGTACCGTAGCTGATAAGTACATAGTCGGAAACAAACAGCGGAATTGCTTTTTCGGTGATGGGGTTTATGACCTCGATACCCTCGATGCGCACGCCGGTTTTATCCTTGCTGAGCTGTGTGCGCTCAAGGTCGGATTTGCGGGAGGCCTCATCAATATAGGCCTTCACCTCGTCCCAGTTCGTTATTTGATCCTTCCACTCAGCAAGATACTTATGCTCGGGGGAAATGACCATGTAGGTAGTTCCGAACAGAGTATCGCAGCGGGTTGTGTATACCGAAAGCGTATAGCCGTTTGTCGCCTTGAAATCGACCTCAGAGCCTGTTGAGCGTCCGATCCAGTTTTTCTGCTGGATCTTGACGCGCTCGATATAATCCACGTCGTCAAGGTCGTCAATAAGACGCTGGGCATACTTGGTGATGGCGAGCATCCACTGGCTTTTTTCCTTGCGGACGACGGGGCTGCCGCAGCGCTCGCACACGCCCTCGACGACCTCCTCGTTGGCAAGCACGCACTTGCAGCTCGTGCACCAGTTGACGGACATCATGTTGCTCTTGTAGGCAAGGCCGTGCTTGAACATCTGCATGAATATCCACTGCGTCCACTTATAATACTGTGGATCGGTGGTATCGACGCAGCGATCCCAGTCGAAGCCGTAGCCGAGCATTTTAAGCTGGTCGGTAAAATGCTTGATGTTATTTCTCGTTACGTCGGCGGGGTGGACATGGTTCTGGATAGCATAGTTTTCCGTGGGTAGGCCGAAAGCGTCAAAGCCTATGGGGAAAAGGACATTGTAGCCCTTCATGCGCTTTTTTCTCGTTACTATATCTATCGCCGTAAACGGTCTGGGGTGACCGACGTGCAGTCCCTGTCCGGAGGGGTAAGGGAACTCGATAAGTCCATAGAACTTGGGACGGCTCTTATCGCCGGTAACTGCCGCATAGGGCTTCTTTTCTTCCCAGATATCCTGCCATTTTTTCTCTATTGCCGCAAAATCGTATTTCATTTCTGTATCTCCCTTATAATTTAGTTTTTACACCCTTTATGGGCAGATCCGAACGCCCCTTAGCAGGGGCCTATAAGGGATGAGAGGTTTATCTCCTCAGCGTCGGACCACAGCCGCTCCAGCTTATAGAAATCTCTGGCTTCCTCGGTGAAAACGTGTGCCACGACACAGCCGAAATCGAGCAGCACCCAGTTGCCGCCGCGAAAACCCTCACGGCGGAGCGGAGGCTCGCCCGCCGCGCTCATCGCCTTGTCGATCTCGTCTGTAAGAGCTTTTATATGGGTGGAGGAGGTGCCGGTGCAGATGACAAAATAGTCGCACAGAGTCGTGAGCTTCTCCGTCTTCAGAACCTTGATATCCTTTCCCTTTTTGTCGTTTAGAGCCTTTGCCGCTACCTTTACGACTTCATCTGGTGTCATCATGAATTATCATCCTCATTAGTAGTATTGCCGGTGTTCGTGCTTGTATAGGGGTAAACTCCCGCTCCGGCTACCGATGTGCCCGCTTCATAATACATGAAGGAGGTCACGCCGCCCTTTAATTCGCCCGTGGTTGAATAGAAGTTGCCGTTTGAGTAGGTCACCATGTTGATATTGCTGACATCAATCTTCTTCTCCCAAGGATTTATCTTGTCATTGACAAGCTCAATCCACTCGTCAATATAGGGATAAACATAGCTCATTCCGAAGATGCTGCCGGAGGTATCCGCAGGAAGTGTATAGAAGTTTATATTGTCCTTATCCAGCAGCAGGAATTCCTTGATATAGAAGCGGATATTGTCGGCAGTCAGGTCGGTCTTGGTATTATTCTCGACGATCTCTATCAGCTCGCCGATATTGGGGATATTGCCAAGGCTCAGAAGCTGGCTTGCCATGGCCTTGAAGAGAGACTGCTGAACGCCGATACGCTGGATATCGCCGCCGGCATAGGTGTTGCGGAAGCGGAGCACCTGAACGGTCTGCTCGCCGTTGAGTCTCTGCAGTCCGGCGTCAATGTTTATATGCAGGTCCTGCTCGGGATCGTCATAGTGCATATCCTCGGGAACGTCAAACTCAACGCCGCCGATGGTGTCGACTATCTGCTCGGCAGCGCCGATATCGATAACGGCATATTTGTCTATGCCAAAGCCGAGCATGTCCTCAAGCCCCGCCTTGAGCTCGCCGATAGCGTCCTTATTATTATTGACGCATGCCGGATATATATAATTGATCTTCTTAACATTATATTTGGTGTTTACAAGCGTATCGCGGGGGATGTTTATGATATTCAGCTCCCCGTCAACGACATTGAGGCAGCCGACCATGATCGTATCGGTATTGTTTCCGACCTTATCGAGGCCTACGACCATGAAGGTGTACATCCCGTTATAGCGGCCGTTGGTGACGCCGGGCTGAATCTCTTCGCTGCCTTTCAGACCACTGTTATCCACCTCGGGCGGCTCCGTAAAATACTCGACCATGAAATAGAGTCCAACGAGCAGTACGGCAAGGATTATAAGTATCGTAAGAATGACCCTGCGTGTCTTTTTCTTCCTTGCCTGCTTGTCCCTTTTTGACTTGATCTTCTCAACACTGCCGGACTGAACCTCGGGCTCATACCCGCCGTAATAATCATTTGAAGCCGCGCTCTGCTCCTTATAGCCTGAGTCGCCGCTGTGCTTGCCGCTTTTTTTGCTTCCGAATAGCTGCATATCTTAGTTTCCCTTCTGTCGGCTTAAACCGCCGGTTTTATTGTTTATTTGTTAAACTGTACCACTCAAATGCCTCTACCGTATCCTTATAGGGCTCCTGTCCGCTGCTTCTTATGTCCTCAAGGCTCATTTCAAGCCCCAGCGCCATAGCTTTATCCAGATCCTCATACGCAAGCCTTCTGAGCTCCTCCACACCGGGGAAATCACGGTTCGGCTCTATGTAATCGGCCATATAAATGATCTTCTCCAGCAGGGTCATATCGGGCTTCCCCGTGGTGTGCCATCTGATCGCATTATAAACCTTATCGCTTATGCCAAAGAGCGAGCGTGCGACCGCAGCACCGGTTTTGGCGTGCAGAAGCTTGAAGTTTTTCTCTTCTGCGTTGTCGTTTATAATACCATACTTCCGACACAATATCAATTGGTCGGATAACACAAGTTTTTTCGTTATATCATGCAATATTCCGGCTTCCGCGGCACTTTCAGGGTCTTCACCCCATCTGAGTGCAAGCTGCACCGCTTCGGTCTCGCAGCCGATGACATGGGCCACACGGCTGGGCTTGAGCATGGCGTGAGCCTTCTCACGCAGCCAGTACAGCTCAGGCTTTGCGCCGTAGTCCCCGTTCTCGATTATCCTCGCATACACCTTCTCCGGCAGATAGGACGCTCCCATTCTGCGCCGAAGCAGTTCCCTGATCTCCGTGGAGGACATGGGCCGAGGCTCATGGGGAACGAGCACACACTTTGCGCCGTACTCACGCTCAAGATATTCGGCGTGCGCCAATATTCCTGTATCCTCGCCCTCGCTGCGGCAGAACACCGCGAGATTCAGGTTTTCAAGAAGGAAGCGGAAACGATACCACTGCTCGAAGCTGAGGAACATATCCGTTCCCATGGCAAAGCAGAACTCCGCGCAGGGATACATCTCCATGAGCTGCTCGAGAGTATCTGCCGAGTAGCTTTTGCCCTCACGCATGATCTCAATATCTGATACCTCGGCGCCTTCGAGCTCCGAAAAGGCAAGCTGCGTGAGAAGCAGCCGCTCCCGCGGGTCGGGACTGTCAAGGCAGAGCTCCTTGTGGGGAGGTATGCTTGCCGGTATTATAATCAGTTTATCCGGCTTCAGGTACTCGCTCACCGCAGCGGCGGCCTCGACGTGCCCGCAGTGGGGCGGATTAAAGCTGCCGCCGTAAATTGCAATCTTCATTTCTTCTTTTCTTTTACAAGAGCTATTTTAGGCTCTTTTGCATTGCGTTTATACAATACGAACTTACTTCCTATCGTCTGAACGGTCTCCGCAGCGCAGGCCTCCGCCAGAGCGTCGGAGGCCTCGCGGGCCGTCAGCAGGCTGTTTTCAAGAACGCGGCCCTTTATAAGCTCGCGCGCAGCCAGCGCGTCCTTAACCTGCGCTACCGTATTTTCAGTTATTCCGCCCTTGCCTATCTGGATGATAGTATCCTCGGTCATTGCAAGACCCCTGAGCTGAGCTCTCTGCTTACTTGTAAGTGCCATTAAGTTCCCTCAATTTCTTCTTAAATTCCCTGAGCGCATTAGCCCTGTGGGATATCCTGTTTTTTACCTCTGTTCCAAGCTCCGCCATGCTTTTGTCGTAGCCCTGCGGCTTGAACACGGGGTCGTAGCCGAAGCCCCCCTCGCCCTCCGGTTCGCGGAGTATCTCGCCGAGGCATTCGCCCTCGGTCCTGATGATCCTTCCGTCAGGAAGGATGCAGCATATACTGCTGACGAATTTCGCCACTCTATGTTCCTCGTTCCCGAGCTTTGAGAGCAGATATTCGTATTTTTCCTTATCGCTCGCGTCGTGCCCGCCGGGGGCATATCTTGCCGAATACACGCCTGGCTCACCGTTGAGCGCTTCCACCATAAGGCCGGAATCGTCGGCCACGGCGGCAATGCCAGTCGCGTCAGCGACGGCCTTGGCCTTGAGATAGGCGTTATCATCAAAGGTCGTGCCTGTCTCCTCGACCTCAAAATCGCAGCCCGCCTCGCGCTGGGAAAAAAGCTCCACATCCATATCGGACAGGATCTCCCTGAGTTCCCTGAGCTTCTTTTTGTTGTTGCTTGCCAAGATAAGCTTCATTTGAACAGCGCCTCCACAAACTCCTTTGAGTTGAAGGGGATGAGATCGTCTATCCCCTCGCCCACGCCGACATATTTGACGGGCAGCTTCAGCTCGTTTGCAATGGCGAACACTATGCCGCCCTTGGCGGTGCCGTCAAGCTTCGTCAGAACTATGCCGGTGACGCCCGCCGTTTCAAGAAACTGCTTTGCCTGAATAAGTCCGTTCTGGCCGGTGGTGGCGTCGAGTACCATGAGGGTCTCCACATCCGCTTCGGGAAGCTCGCGGCGGATAACGCGGGTTATCTTGTTGAGCTCGTTCATGAGGTTTGCCTTATTGTGCAGCCTGCCGGCGGTGTCAATAATGATCGTGTCGGCGCCCCTGGACTTTGCCGCGCAGATGCCGTCATACACTACTGAGGCGGGATCTCCTCCCTCCGCGTGGCGTACTATGTCGGCTCCGGAGCGCTCGGCCCAGATGCCGAGCTGCTCGGCGGCGGCGGCGCGGAAGGTATCGCCCGCGCACAAGAGCACCTTTTTCCCGCCTTCCTTCAGGCAGGCGGCAAGCTTGCCTATGGTTGTGGTCTTTCCTACGCCGTTTACGCCGACCATAAGGATAACGGAGGGCGTTGTTTCCAGCTTCAGCTCCGTGTCCATCTCACCGAGCATATCATGCATATATTCCACGAACGCGGCCTTGGCGTCCCTTCCCTTCATGATGCGGCGGCGAAGAAGAATATACTTATAGTCATACAGAATCTTTGCGGTGGTCTCACCGCCGACGTCCGCCATGATGAGCATTTCCTCAAGCTCATCATAGAAATCTATATCGTCTGGGTCGTAATTGCGAAAGACCTCCTCAAGTTCCTCGATATTCTTGCGGGTCTTGCTCAGTCCCGAGAACATTTTATCAAAAAAGCCCATGCTGTCCTCCTCAGCTTCAGTCTGTTTCTATTGATCTTTGCGCCTGCTCGAGGTCAAGCTCTATGACCTTGGACACTCCCCTTTCCTGCATCGTTACGCCGTACAGGTGGTCGGCCTCCTCCATGGTGCCTCGGCGGTGCGTTATGACGATAAACTGGGTCTTTCCGCACATACGGCGCATATAGTCGGCATAACGGATGACGTTTGCCTCGTCAAGAGCCGCCTCGATCTCGTCCATCACGCAGAAGGGCGTGGGGCGGACCTTGAGTATCGCAAAATACAGCGCGATAGCCACAAAGGCCTTTTCACCGCCGGACAGCAGGCTTATATTCGACACCGCTTTGCCCGGGGGCTGCACCTTGATCTCTATGCCGCATTCGAGTGGATCGTTCTCGTCCTCAAGGAGTATCGACGCCTTACCGCCGCCGAAAAGCTCAAGGAATGTTTCCCTGAAATTCTCGTCGATGAGCTTAAACTCTCTGAGGAAAACCTCCTGCATCTCCGATGTGACATCGTTAATTATACCCAAAAGTTCCTTTTTTGCCTTCTCAACATCGTCGCGCTGTCCGGTCAGGAATTCGTAACGGCTGCTGACACGCTCGTATTCCTCGATGGCGCCGATATTCGGCGTTCCGAGGGCGGATATCCTGCGGCGCAGCTCGTTTATGCCGCGTGTCTCGCTCTGAATGTTTTCTACCGGCTGGCGCAGCTCATGAGCTGCAGAATAGCTCAGCTCATAGTTATCCCAGAGCTTGTCCAGTATCTGCTTTTCCTCCATATCGGCAGCAAGCTTCTTCTGTTCAAATCTTGCGCAGCTCCGCTCAAACTCCAAAAGCTCGCGGTTGCGCTCCTGAGTGTCCTTATCGGCCTTTGTCCTGCGGCCTTCAAGCTCAAGGCGCTTGCTGTTAATCTCGCTTATCTCGGCTCGTATCTTTTCGGCTTCCTCCATGATACCGCCCCGCTGCTTCAAAACGGAAGCAAGCTCATTTTCCGTACCTTTTATTGAAGCCTCGGCTTTTTCTATCGCCTTATGTCTCAACTCGCTGTCGCCTGAAAGGCTCTCCAAAAGAAGCGTAAACTGGCTTACGGCCGCTTCGGTCGCGCGCTTTTCGGCCTCTAAAGACGCCTTATTCCGCAGTATCTCGGACTGATCCTCAAGAGCCATGTCAAGCTCATAGCGAAGTCCGGACAGGGCGGTTCTGGCTCTTTCGAGCTCAGTCGAAGCGGCGCTGTAGGCGTTTTCGAGCTTTGCTCTGCGCTTTTTGAGCGCCTCAAGCTCGTTTGCACGCGAAAGTATGCCCGTGCCTCTGGCTGCACTACCGCCCGTCATGGAGCCGCCGGCGTTGATCAGTTGTCCGTCAAGGCTCACGATCCGCAGCCGGCTGCCACTTGACTTTGACATGCGCACAGCGTCGGCCAGCGTTTCCGCAACTACCGTTCTGCCCAGCAGATTTGCAAATATGCCGTCATACCTGGGGTCAAAGCTCACAAGGTCATATGCAACGCCCACAAAGCCAGGGTCGTTCACGGGAGCATCCCTCATGACACCGCCGCGAATGGTATCCACCGGCAGGAAGGTCGCTCTTCCTGAATCAGTGCGCTTGAGCAGCTCGATGGCGCTTCGGCCGTCGTTCTGGCTGTCGACAACGATATTCTGCATCGCGGCCCCCAGCGCGGTCTCTATTGCGAGGGCGCACTCGTTATCGGCCTTTACAAGGTTCGCAACAGGGCCGTGGACCCCGCGCAGATTGCCTCTTGCCGACTCACGCATTACGGTCTTGACCGCTTTGGAAAAGCCCTCGTACTCCTTCTCCATCTCGGACAGCATGTGTATGCGGGCGTCCATGCTGCGGCAGTCTACCGAAAGCCTGCTCACCTTTTCCCGAAGCTGCTCGGCGGCGTTTTCACGGCTTTGCAGCTTCATGCGGCAACCTTCAATAATGTTGGCGCTGCTGTTTTGTTTATCGGAAAGCTCGGACAAAGCTTCGGAAAGATTGGTTATACGCGCTTTGTTTTCCCCGATCTGCCCGCCTATCTCCCGCACTCGGCTCTCCGCCTCGGAAATATCTGCTTTCATTCGGTCGACGGATTCGCTGCCGCTTTTTATGTTGGCTCTTAGCACCGCGGCACGCGCGTCGCAGTCGGCGGCTCTGCCCTCCGCTGCGGCCAGTCTTTCTCTGGCCTTATCCGCCTCCATATCCTTCTCGTGCATACGCTCGGATATATTTCCGGATGAGGCGTAGAGCGCTTCGAGGCTGCGGTGAGCCTCGTCAAGCTCGCGCTTTGCATTCTCGTAATCGTTGTTTATTGCTTCGGCCTGACTGCGCAGCCTGTCAAGGCTCGCCATCCAGACGGATATCTCCCGAACGCGGAGCTCATCTCTGAGAATAAGATATTTTTTCGCGGTCTCCGACTGGCGGCGCAGGGGCTCCACCTGAAGCTCCAGCTCATCTATCTTGTCGTTTATGCGCAGGAGGTTTTCCTCTGTTTTGGCGAGCTTTCGCTCGGATTCATCCTTGCGGCTGCGGTATCGGGATATGCCCGCCGCCTCCTCGAAGATCTCTCTGCGGTCGGAGTTCTTTGTCGAAACGATCTCCGCTATCCTGCCCTGACCGATGATCGAATAGCCGTCGCGGCCGAGGCCGGTGTCCATCAACAGGCTGTTTATATCCTTGAGCCTTACGGCTTCACGGTTTATGTAATACTCGCTTTCGCCGCTGCGGTAATACCGGCGTGTGAGCATGAGCTCTGTGTTATCGCAGTCAAAAATGCGCTCTGAATTATCAATGATGAGCGATACCTGAGCAAAGCCCAGCGCGCCGCGCTTTTCGGTGCCGCCGAAGATGATGTCCTCCATCTTGCCGCCGCGCAGGGTCTTGGAGCGCTGCTCGCCCATGACCCACAGTATCGCGTCCGCTATATTGGACTTGCCCGAGCCGTTAGGGCCGACTATCGCGGTCACGTCCTTTTCAAATGTTATGCGGGTCTTCTCCGGAAAGGACTTGAAGCCCTGCATTTCCAATGCTTTTAGATACAAATGCTTTACCTCATGATATTTTTTTGTATGAAAATATATTATAATAATTCGAATCCTTAATCAAGGCTTAGAATGGCAATTTCGCCGCTTTTTACATCCGCGTCACGAATTTTTACGGATTTGAGCCGAAGCTTGGTTTTAAGCGTATCGATATTACAGCGATGCTGGCCGGTCATTTTTGATACGTCAGATCTGTTAACGCCCAGAATTACGCTGCTTTCAGGCGGTGCATCCTTTAAAAGCTCTCTTGCCTTATCGAGCATCATCCTTGAGCGCACGAGCTCGCCGAGCGCGGGATGATACGCTCCGCCCACGGCGTCACCTCCGGACAGGTCCTCGGTGGGATTAAGACCCATGCGGATGATCGGGATGTTCGCTTCGTCAAACATTGCCGTGAGCTTTGCGCACACGCGCACCGCGTCCTCCACCGTGTGCTCGGCATATCCTCCGGCTTTCCATAGATCGTACAGAGCCGTGTCGCGGACGATGACAGTGGGATAGATGCGCACGCCGTCCGGCTCAAGGGCGATTATCCTCCGCGCCGTTTCCATGCTTCTTTCGTCCGTATCGGCGGGAAGTCCCGTCATCATCTGGAGGATGAGCTCAAATCCGGCGGCCTTAATAAGCCGCGAGGCGTCCTCTACGTCACTTGCGGTGTGACCTCTGCCGGACAGCTCCAGCACCTCGTCGCACATGGACTGTGCGCCCAGCTCGACAGTCGTGACGCCGTACTTTTTAAGGCGCGCAAGCACCGAGCCGTCAACAGCGTCCGGCCGCGTCGACAGGCGGATAGAGCTTATCGTCCCATCCTCTAAATACGGCCTTGCCGCCTCGAAAAGCTCGATCTGCTGTCGGGCGGGTATAGCCGTGAAGCTGCCTCCATAAAACGCCAATTGCCGCTTTGTCCCCGATGGGGTCAAGGCGGCTGCATTCACAATTGCATTTCTGACGGTCTCCGCGCCCGCAGGCGACATATGGCCCGATATCCTGCGCTGATTGCAGAACACGCAGTCGTTCGGGCAGCCCAGATGGGGCACGAAAATCGGTATTATACTTTTTTTTGCTTTCATTTTGTGAGTTTTTTCAAAGCCTCGCGGGCGGCTGCCTGCTCCGCTTCCTTCTTTGTTTTTCCGCTGCCGCTGCCGATCACCTCGCCGTTTAAGCTGACATCGGACAAAAACAGCTTATTGTGGTCAGGTCCCGATTCGCCTGCGGCGATATACCGAAGAGTCTGGTCAGGCTTCTGCTGCACGAGTTCCTGAAGCTCGGTCTTATAGTCCGAGGCGTGGTGAGCCTCTATGCTCTCAGGGCTCAGTACCATGCGCTCGATAAAGCACTCTGCCGGCTCGACGCCGCCGTCAAGGAATATCGCGGCAATTACCGCTTCGACGGCGTCGGCAAGTATGGACGCCCTTTTCCTGCCCCCGCTTTTCTCCTCGCCGTGCCCCATTCGGAGGTATTGACCGAGATCCAGATCCTGCGCGACGCCATACAGGCTCTGCTCACACACGAGCTCGGCGCGCAGCCTCGTCATCCTGCCCTCCGGCAGCGTGGGCTCCATAGCGTACAGATGCTTCGCCGTAACGAAGCCCAGAACAGAGTCGCCCAAAAACTCAAGGCGCTCATTGCTGGGTATACCCTCGCCCCTGTTTTCGTTTGCATAGGAGCTATGGGTCAGCGCATTTTTCAGCAGTTCTTCATTATTGAATCGATAGCCTAATTTTCTTTCCAGTTCCTTCACTTGAATTACGCTTCTTCCGAAATTTTCATGTAATCTATGTTTTTGACGATATCTCCGACTATGTCTGCCTCCGCAAAGGCCTTAGCCTGACGGATAGCCGCGAAAAACGCCTCGTCCCCGGATGAGCCGTGCGCTTTTATGACCGGCTTTGAAATGCCGAGGAGCGCAGTACCGCCCACGCGGTTGGGATCCATCTTGTAGCTCACTGCCTTAACATCCTTTTTTATGACCGCTGCTGCAAGCATGTTCTTCGGACTGCTTTTGAATACATCCTTGAGCTCGGCGACCAGCCATTTCGCAACGCCCTCCGCCGTTTTGAGCGCGATATTGCCCGAAAAGCCGTCGGCCACAATAACGTCAACTCCGCCGAAAAGCATGGTGCTTGCTTCGACATTACCGACAAAGTTAAGTCTGCCCTGCGCGGCGGCCTCAGTCAGGAGCCTGTACGTTTCGTGCTGGAGCGAGCCGCCCTTGGTCTCCTCGACTCCGATGTTCAAAAGTCCCACTCGGGGATTTTCAATATGCATCATGCGCTTTGCGTAAAACCCGCCCATATATGCAAACTGGAGCAGATATTCCGGCGTACACTCGGCATTCGCGCCGCAGTCGATAAGCATAAGTCCGTTCTCGCGGCTGGGTAGTACCGGAGCCATGGCGGCGCGGCGGACGCCGCGGACGCGCTTGACTATAAGCGTTGCGCCGGTCAGGAGCGCGCCGGTCGAGCCCGCGGACACCACAGCGTCGCCTTCACCGTTTTTAACCATGTTAAGGGCAACCGTCATGGAGGAGTCCTTCTTGCGGCGGGTCGCGGTGCTGGGATCGTCCTCCATTGTGACGATCTCCCGGGCGTCTACTATCTCAATGCCCTTTCTGTCGGTCTCGCCAAGGCAGCGCTCTATATCCTCCCTGCGTCCTACAAGGGCTATATCGACCCCGAGCCTGTCCCTTGCGTAAACAGAGCCCTTAACAATAGCTTCGGGTGCGTTGTCACCGCCCATTGCGTCAACTATTATTTTCACAGCCGAAGACCTCCTTTTTCATAAGTTCGTCTATGATCGCGAGACTTCTTGCGGAAATCTCGGCGTTTTTATTGCGCTTGCCCTTGACCCGATGGCCAAGCGGCGTGATAATGCCGAAGTTTATGTTCATGGGCTGGAAATCCCCGACGCTGCCGCCGGAAATGTACAGTCCGAGCGCACCGATCGCGGTCTCCTGAGGGAAATCCACCGGCGGAAGACCCAAAAGCCGCGCGGCGGTCTCGATCCCGACCAGCATCCCCGAGGCCGCGGACTCGACATAGCCCTCAACTCCGGTCATCTGGCCGGCAAAGCTGATGCGGGGCTCGGCCTTGAGCCGGTAGTACCTGTCCAGCAGCTTCGGGCTGTTGAGATAAGTATTTCGGTGCATTACCCCGTATCGCACGAATTCGGCGTTTCTCAGGGCGGGTATCATGGAAAACACGCGCTTCTGCTCGCCCCATGTGAGGTGGGTCTGGAAACCGACAATATTATAGATAGTACCATCCGCGTTATCGCGCCGGAGCTGCACGACGGCGTAGTTTTCCGTTCCCGTTCTCGGATCACGCAGACCCACGGGCTTTAACGGGCCGTAGCGCAGGGTATCCTCACCTCGCCTCGCCATGACCTCGACAGGCATACAGCCCTCGAACACGTCTCCGTCGTCAAAGCCGTGGACGGCGGCCTCTTTGGCGCTGCAAAGCTCCTTCCAAAAGGCCTTGTACTCAGTCTCATTCATCGGACAGTTTACATAATCCGCAGTACCCTTATCATAGCGCGAGGCAAAAAAGGCGTTGTCCATATCGACGCTCTCCATTGTGACTATGGGCGCGACCGCGTCATAAAAGTGCAGTCCGGTGTCATCGCACAGCTCCGCGAGCCTTGCAGCCAGAGCGTCGCTGGTCAAGGGGCCGGTCGCAACGATAAGCTCGCCCTCGGGGAAGCCGGTCGCCTCCCCGGATATTAGCTCAATGTTATCGCAGACGGAGAGCCTTTCGGTTATGTACCGCGCGAAGCCCTCCCTGTCCACCGCGAGCGCGCCGCCCGCGGCGACGCGGTTTGCGTCGGCGCTTTCCATTATGATCGAGCCCATTTTCCTCATTTCCGCCTTGAGCAGACCGACGGCGTTCGACAGCTCGTCGCTGCGCAGCGAGTTTGAGCACACAAGCTCCGCGAAATAAGGCGAGGTGTGCGCAGAGGTCATCTTCTCCGGCTTCATCTCGCAAAGCCTAACCTTTATACCCCGTTTTGCAAGCTGCCAGGCGCATTCGCTTCCTGCAAGCCCCGCGCCGAGAACCGTGACTTCTTTCATATATTTATTCCTTGCTGCTTTTTGTGGTTTTATTCTTTGCCGCGGTCTTCTTTGCCGCAGACTTTTTCCTGTAGCCGCGCTTATCCTCGGGTACGAAATCCTTGCAGTTTTCGTTTATGCAGAAGCCCTTCATCCTGCCCTTGCCGCTGGGCTTGAAAAGAGTCTTGCCGCAGCTCGGGCAGTTATCCTTTGTGGGAACATACCAGGTCATGAATCCCTTTATCTCGCTGCCGTCAGCAGCAGTTCCGCGCCACGGGCATTCCGCGCCGCGCTCGCAGGCGTAATAGGTATTGCCCTTTTTTGAGGTGCGCTTGAGTATCCTGCTGCCGCAGGCGGGGCATTTGCCGGGCATCTCGATGACCAGCGGCTTTGTGAAGCTGCACTCAGGATACGCGGGGCATGCGAGAAATCTTCCGAAGCGTCCGGATTTTACAACCAGCTGCTTGCCGCAGACATCGCAGTATTCATCGCTGAGCTCGTCGGGGACTTTGATGCGCACGCCCTCGAGAGCTTTCTCGGCCGCGTCGAGCTCGGTGCTGAAATCGCCGTAGAAATCCCGAATAAGCTCCTTCCAGTATCGCTTTCCGCTCTCTATATCGTCAAGCCCCTCCTCCATGTTGTTTGTGAACTTGAGGTCGACGATATCGGGAAAGCGTTCCTTCATGAGCTCGGTCACTACCTCTCCGAGATTTGTAGGCTTGAGGTACTTGCCGTCCTTAACGACATACTCATGGGAGGTGATGGTAGATATCGTGGGCGCGTAAGTCGAGGGGCGGCCTATGCCCTTTTCCTCCATGGCGCGTATGAGGGTAGCCTCGGTATAGCGCGCAGGCGGCTGGGTAAACTGCTGCTCGGGAAGCATTTTCTCAAGATACACCCGCTCCCCTTCCTCAAGACTCGGCAGCTTGCTTCGCAGCTCGTTCGTCTCCTCGTCCTTGCTCTCCTCATAAACGGCGGTATAGCCGGGGAACTTCATCTCGGAGTAGTTGGCGCGAAACACATAATCGTTCGCCTCCACGTCGACGACGACGTTGTCATAAACGGAGTTTGCCATCTGGCAGGCGGTGAAGCGCCCCCATATCAGGCGATAAAGCCTGTACTGCTCGGGCGTCAGATCCTTGCGGACGCGGTCGGGGCTGAGCTCGATATTCGTAGGGCGGATGGCTTCGTGCGCGTCCTGAGCGCCGGATTTTGTTTTATACACGCGGAAGGAACCATGATAATACTCCTTGCCGTAATGCTCGATAATGTAATTCTTTGCGGCCATGAGCGCCTCGTCGGACAGGCGCAGAGAGTCTGTTCGCATGTAGGTTATAAGGCCGACTGTACCAAGCCCCTCGATGTCTACGCCCTCATATAGCTGCTGGGCGATCGACATGGTACGGCGGGGCGTCATGCCGAGCCTGCGGGAAGACTCCTGCTGCAGGGTGGAGGTTATAAACGGAGGCGAAGGGCTGCGGTGCTTTTTGCCGCGCTTCACACCCTTGACTGTGAATGGCTTATCCTCCGTTGCGGATATGACCTCGTTCACCTCAGCCTCGGAGCGCAGTTCGAGCTTTTTGTCGCCCTTGCCGTAAAAGCGGGCGGTAAAGCCCGCGTCGCCGCTGTCAACGCCGAAGATGGCGTCAAGCAGCCAGTATTCCTCGCTTATGAAGCTGCGTATCTCGTTTTCGCGGTCGACGACCATTCTCGTCGCAACGGACTGGACGCGTCCCGCGGAAAGGCCGCGCTTTATCTTTTTCCAGAGCAGCGGAGAGAGCTTATAGCCCACGAGGCGGTCGAGCAGTCTTCTGGCCTGCTGCGCGTCGACAAGGTCGCTGTCTATGTCTCTGGGATTCTTGATGCTTTCGGTGACGACCTTTTTTGTTATCTCGTTGAAAGTGACGCGTCTGGCTCTGTCGTCAGGCAGGTTGAGCAGCTCTTTAAGATGCCACGATATGGCCTCGCCCTCGCGGTCAGGGTCAGTCGCAAGATAGACCGTACCGGAGCTTTTGCTCAGCTTCTTGAGATTGTCTATAACCTCCTTGTGATCCTTGACGGGGATATACTTAGGCTCAAAATCATTCTCTATATCAATACCGAGTGTGCTCTTAGGCAGATCTCGCAGATGCCCCATGGAGGCTACGACCTTGTAATCGCCGCCGAGATATTTCTCGATGGTTTTAGCCTTCGCCGGAGATTCCACAATTACCAAGTTCTTTTTAGCGCTGGCCATTCGGTTTCCTCATTTCGTCTTAATATTTAATGTAAAGCGTTTGCCGCTGTTCTGACTTACATAGCCCTTTATTTGCAGCAGGGTCAGGTCAGCCAGAACCTTTGCGGGCGAAAAGCCGCTTAAATTTATGATGTCGTCAACATGCATGGACGCCTTATCCATGACGCCGACTATCTTTAGCTGGCTCGGGCTCAGGCCCTCCAGTTGTTTCTGCAAGTCAATATAAGCCGTGTTATCGGGCTTGTCAATGACTTTTTTTGTTCTTTTCTCTGTAAAAGTCCCTTCCGAGCGCTCATTTTCGGGTCTTTTACGCCACACAGAGGGCATTTCAAGAGGCGCTTTCCTGACCTTGTCCGGGTAAAGCTGTGCAAACTCGCTTATGACCTCCCAGCCGTCGGTCACGGGCTTTGCTCCCTCCTTGAGCATGGCGTTCGTGCCCTCGCAATTCTCGGAATCGGCATTTCCCGGGACAACGAATATCTCCTTGCCCTGCTCGGCGGCTTCATTCGTGAACAGCCTTGTTCCGCTCCTGAGCGGAGCCTCGACCACCACAACGCCTAGGGAAAGACCGCTGCTGATGCGGTTTCGCGCCCTGAAGAATGAGCTGTGGGGCCTCGTTCCCGGGGCATATTCGCTGATAAGCGCTCCGTGCACTGCTATATCCTCTGCAAAGCGGCTTTTATCAAGCTCATGCGGCAGGCCGAGCACTCCGATGCATCCAGTGTCTGCAAGCAGCGCGCCTTCAGCAGCTGCCGAGTCGATGCCGGCCGTGAGGCCCGATATGACAAGGCCGCCGCATTTTGATATTTCATATCCCATTTTTCGTCCCATTTTAATGCCGTAGGGCGAGGCGTTGCGCGTGCCGATGACGGCTATCGCAGCCTCACCGTCGATCGCCGGAAGCGTTCCCTTGACATATAATACCGTGGGAGGCGAAAATATATTCTTCAGCCTGTCGGGATAATCGCCGTCCTGGATCGTGACGACCCTGATTCCCTGATTGTCGCACCTCTCCATTATTCTTTTCGCCCCGTCAAGGTCGCGCTTTTCAAGCTCTTCCGTTCCGTCTATCCTTTTCGGAAGCAGCCGGCTTATCTCGCCCTTCGGAGCAAAGAACATCTCCTCGGGGCCGCCGTAGTGCCTGAGAAGCGCGTCGACCGCTCTGGGGCCTATGCGCGGTGCAGTTGACAGCCACAGCCAATACTTCACATCAGACATATCCTACCTCGACATTTCCCACATGATCACCGACGCCGCCACAGCGGCATTGAGCGATTCCGAGTCGGGGTTCATCGGAATGATCAGCTCGCCGCCGCAGATATCAAGCATCTGCTTTGACAGCCCCCTGCCCTCGCTGCCGACCGCGACCGCCGCACGGTGAATCTCGACCATGCGCAGATCAGCGGCGCCCTCGCTCAGAGCCGCGCCGAACAGCGGCAGGCTCTGGCGCTGTGTGAGCTCGTCGAGCTGCGGAATGTCCATCTCAAGCACCCTCTGTCGGAAGATCGCGCCCATGCTGGCTCGCACAGTCTTGGGATTATAGAGATCCGCGCAGGCTCCGACAAGGATCACGGCGTCGATATTAAAGGCGTTTGCCGTTCTTATGACCGTGCCTACATTGCCGGGATCCTGCAGGTTTTCAAGCACTATCACCCGCTCGATCTTACAGTCCCCGCTCATGTCGGGCATTTTCACCGTGAAAACGGGGCCGGCGCTTGACTTCAGCGGAGAAGCGTACTCAAAAAGCTCCGGCGGTGCAATACACTGCTGCACGCTCTCCGGAAGCTCGGCATCTCCCGCAATGCTCTTCCAGAGCACGCATTTTACCTCCGCGCCGTATTCAAGCGCCTCGCGCAGCGTCTTTTCACCGTCGCATATAAATTCACGGCATTTTTCTCTGTAAGCCCTGTCGTTTGCAGTAGAGCGCAGGTGGGTTATTATTCTGTTTTTTCGTGACGTTATTTTTTCCATAAACTATAATATATATCACATTTCCCTGATTTGTCAAATTTCTACCATATTAAATACAGCAAAAATACAGCATCTTCCGATGCTGTATTTTTGCTGTGGCTTGCTTTATCCTGGGACCTGCATTGAGATAAAGGGTGTTCCGTCGGTGACGGTGGGCAGCTTGCCGTCCCACTGCTGTACCTTGTAGTAGTCAATGAGCTGAGTAGTCAGGGAGGACGCGATGGCCTTGTTGGCCGCCGCTTCCTTCTGTCCGGCAAACTCGACCGCTTCGGCTTCTATCTTGGAGACCTCAAGAGCCGCATTTGCCGCGATGACCTGACGCTCGGCCTCGGCCTCCTTCTCCATTGTAAGCTGGTTCTGCTCGGTCTTTGCCTTTTCATAAGTCTGCTGCGCGACCTGCTTTGCCTCGATAGCGGATATGTATGTCTCGCTGAAATCAAAGTCGATGATGTTGACGTCCGTTACAAACAGACCGCTGGCGGACAGCTTGCTGTTGAGTCCGGTGATGAGCGCGGACGAAATAAGGCTGCGGTTTGTGATGGATTCCTCTGCGGTATACTTTGCGATGATCGCCTTGAGCACCTCGTTCACGGCGGGTGTCACAAGGGTATCCTCATACTTGACGCCAATGTTCTTGTACACATAGTAGGATTTGCTGGTGTCGAGGCGGTAGTTGACGGCAAGGGTCGTATTTACCGTCTGGAGGTCGCTTGAAAACGCTTCGGTGCTGACCTCAAGCTTGACGACGCGGTTATCCATCTTCGTCACCTTCTGCCAGGGCAGTTTGAAATTAAGTCCCTCCTGAAGCACCTTTTCGCTTACCTGTCCGAAAACGGATACTACGCCCGTGTGTCCGGCGGGGATAATCGAGATAAACGACGTAAGTATCAAAAGCGCCAGAATTCCCGATATTATCATGAGAACCGTCTTTTTCGAGATACTTATTTTATTTTTCTGCATTTATATGTATCCTCCTTTATTTCTGATATTATTTTACTTTATAGGCGAATAGCTGTCAATCGGAACAATCCGATCTTTGCCGCGCGAAAGTCGACAAAATATGACTCGCCGGTCAACGGGCAATTCTGATCCCATAAATTCTTCGCAAAAAATTAAAAAAATTTGGGAACAATTATGTTGGAATAACGTATAATATGTGTTATCATATGGGGTAATATTCGGGTATATGTCCCCAAGGGAGGCGCTTTAAATAAAACTATTCGGTTCTTCTTCCGGCGGCAAGCATTCGCATACAAAGCCAGACGCCATGCATAAAGCCAAAAGTTCCGCCGCCGTTACGGCCGTTAAAAGCAAACCGGTAAAGAAACACCGTAAGCTGCGTAAGGTGTTGGTCACCTTCGCCTGCATTATCGCTCTGCTCGCCGGTTTGTATACTTTTGTGGTCTATACAAATATTCCGGCGATCAAAAATCTCCGCGAGGCATATATCGAGACAGCCATGTCCACGCTCAGCCATCAGTGGCTGGCCGAGCTGTTTTTCCCGCAGGATATGATCGACGAGGTCATGAACCGCGTCATTGACGCTGAGCAAAGTCAGGCGGGCATAATAAGCAAATGGGAGGATCAGAAGGACAGCAAGGCAGAGCAGGAGCTTGAAAGCAAAAAGGATTTCTTCGAGCTTTTCAGCGAGCTTGACCAGAAGTCCTTTGAGCAATATGTCAAGGCAAACCCCAGCGTTACAAAAAAGGGTTGGGATAAGATCTACATAAACGAGGCCGGCATTGACGACGACGGCACATCCATAAAGACGGCTCAGGGCGATCAGGTGCTGGCCGTGGACGCCGAGAACAAGCTTCTTATCGTTCGCGTTGAAGGCTCGGGTTATCAGGGCGTTCTGGCAATTGCAAAGAATCCCTCCCTGCTGCGTTGCTGTCTTTCCAGTCACATTGGAGCTTACGGCGAATATCTCGAGGATCTGGTCAAGAATAACGGCGGCGTTATCGGCATAACCGGCAGCGGCTTCATCGACGCAAACGGCGTCGGCTCCGGCGGTGATCTTGCAGGCTACACCATGTGCGAGGGCAGAGAATACGGCGTACACTACGGCTACGGTAAGAAACGCATTGAGCTGCACGATGACGACAGGCTCTACATCACCGACGCATACAACGATGTAGGCAGGGGCACAACGGACGCCGTTGAATTCAGCCCTGCTCTCATAATTGACGGTAAGGCTCTCGTGGACGAGCTTTCCGGCTTTACCTCCATTCAGCCGCGCGCCGTTCTCGGGCAGACCCGTCACGGCGAAGTGCTGATGCTTGTGATCGAGGGCAGGCTTCCCGGACGTTCGCTCGGCGTTGGGCTTCCCGAATGCACCGACATCATGATGCGCTACGACGCATATCAGGCCATGAACCTTGACGGCGGCACGAGCGCCGTTATATGGTACAATGGCGAGTATATCACAAAATGCTCAAATCCCCAGATACAGTGCCGTTATCTGCCAAACGCCTGGGTATACGGCTGACAGAAAAAGCTTCCCTTCAGACCGAAGGGAAGCTTTTTTGGGGATTTAGATCAGTTTGACTTAAGTATGCAGGCAAGCTCCGCGACATTTTTCAGAACATAGTCGGGTTTTCTCTCGGCGGCGCTTATATCGTCCATGCTGCTTTCTCCCGAGAGCACGCACACGGATACTGCGCCGGCGTTCTGCGCGACGGCTATGTCGGTATACAGCCTGTCGCCTACGCAGCAGATGTTCTCGTTCGGAACGCCCGTCTTGACCGAGATGATATCGACCATATTTCTGTTGGGCTTTCCGATAAACTCGGGATCAACGCCCGAAGCGGCGGTCAGCAGCGCGCATATACTGCCGCAGTCGGGCAGCACCTCGTCGGCGGGCATGGGGCATACCCAATCCGGATTTGCAGCGACGAACGCCGCGCCGCGCCGCAGATAATGCACCGCTTTATCAAGCTTTTCATAGGTGAGCGTCGTGTCAAAGCCCACACAAACCACCTCGACGTCCTCGCTGTCGTCAAGCTTAACGCCGTAGCTTTCAAGCTCTTTCAAAAACGCCGGTGTTCCGACGGGATAGACCGCGGCGCACGGGAAGTTATTGTTCAGGTACATGGCCGTCGCCATACCGGAGGTAAACACATTCTCCATTTCACAGGGGAAGCCCAGCTTGCGCAGTCTGTCAACATAGTCCACACCCGCGCGGGAGGAGTTATTCGTCAGATATATGTACTCCCTGCCGGTCGCCTTAACGGTGTTTATAAAATCTATCGCCCCCTCGAACACCTCGTCGCCGAGGTACAAGGTGCCGTCCATATCGAGAAGAAACAGTTTAGTGTTCAGCAGCTTATCCATTATTCATACTCCCATATATTATTTCGTGTATATTATAATGGCAGCGGCACTCAAACGCAATAATTATTTGCAAACGCGGCTCAGTATGATAAAATCTCAATAATGATAAATCAAGGAGCTTGAGTAATGAATATTCCATTTAATAACGGATGGCTTTTCACCGAGGATTTTGACAACGGTTTTGAAAACGCAGCCGCCGTCAGGCTTCCGCACACCGTCAAGGAGATACCGTACAACTACATTGACTGCAAAGCCTATCAGATGGTCTGCGGCTACAGAAAGCGCTTCGAAGCTCCGGAAGGCTGGCGCGGTAAGCGTCTGCTTCTGCGCTTTGACGGCGCGGCCCACGAGGCGGCGGTATTCTGCAACGGTGTTGAAGCGGGAAGGCACGCCTGCGGCTATACCGCCTTCACGGTGGATCTCACCGAGCATGTCGTTTTCGGCACGGAGAACACAATAGACGTCAGGCTCGATACCCGCGAGAGCCTCAACATCCCGCCCTTCGGCTCTGTTATCGACTATCTCTGTTACGGCGGACTGTACCGCGAGGTAACTCTGGAGGTCAGAGAATGCGGATATATCGAGCAGGCTCTTCTTGAAAACACCGGCCTGCGCGAAATACGGCTTCGCATATCGAGCGAAAGCGACAATGTCGCAACCTATATAATCGACGCCGAGGGACGCGTTGCAGCCTCCGCCGCCGGCAAAGAATTTACGCTCAGCGTTCCGAACTGCAGGCTGTGGACCCTGGAAAGCCCCGTGCTGTACACCGCCCGAATAAGGGCATATGAAGCGGACAAGGTCATTGATGAGCGCTGCATCCGCTTCGGCTTCAGAACCGTAAGATTTGAAAACGACGGTTTTTACTTAAACGGCGAAAAGGTAAAGCTCCGGGGGCTCAACCGCCATCAGTCTTACCCCTATGTCGGCTACGCTATGCCTGCATCCATGCAGGCGTTCGACGCGGCGATACTCAAATATGAGCTGGGCGTAAACGCTGTCAGGACTTCGCACTATCCTCAGTCACAGCACTTTATCGACCGCTGCGACGAGCTTGGCATTCTTGTGTTCACCGAGATCCCCGGCTGGCAGCATATCGGGGACAAGGATTGGAAAAAGCAGGCCGTTATCAACACCGAGGAGATGGTGCGGCAGTATATGCATCACCCGTCGGTCATGCTCTGGGGCGTGAGGATAAACGAATCGCAGGACTGCGACGAACTTTACCGCCTCACGAACAAAGCCGCCCGCAGCATCGACGGCAGCCGCCAAACGAGCGGCGTGCGGTACATTGAGAAAAGCCGCCTGCTCGAGGACGTATATGCCTTCAACGATTTTTCCCACAGCGGGGATAACGCCGGTCTAAAGGCGAAAAGCGCGGTCACCTCGAAGAAAAACAGGCCTTATCTTGTGTCCGAGTGCAACGGGCATATGTTCCCCACCAAGCCCTTTGACGACGAGCGGCACCGCCTCAGCCATGCGCTCAAGCACGCTAAGGTGCTAGACGCGATGTACTCCGCCGGCGATATCTGCGGAATATTCCCATGGTGTATGTTCGACTACAACACGCATCAGGATTTCGGCAGCGGCGACGGCATATGCTACCACGGCGTAATGGATATGTTCCGCAACCCCAAACTCGCGGCCTCAGTGTACACAAGCCAGAGCGAAAATTCACCCTGCTTCGAGGTATCCTCCTCTATGGATATCGGCGAGCACCCTGCCGGAGATATCGGCAGCGTCTGTATCTTCACCAATGCCGACAGCGTGAAGCTGTATAAAAACGATGTTTTCGTAAAAGAATTCTTCCCCTGCCGTGATGAATATCCCTCGCTTCCCCACCCACCTGTCATTGTCGACGATTTTATAGGCGATATGCTCGAAACTCAGGAGCACTTTTATCCCAAGGTCGCCGCCGACGTCAAGGACTGCCTCAACGCGATAGCAAAATTCGGCCCGAGCGCACTGCCGGCCGGAATAATCGCAAAGTTTGCAAAGCTCATGCTGTTCAAGGGCTTCAAATTCTCCGACGGCTATGATCTTTACGGCAAGTATGTAAGCAACTGGGGCGGCGAGGCCACGGTATGGCGGTTTGACGCGATAAAGGGCGGCAAGCTTGTAAAATCGGTTGTCAAAAAGCCCGGACAGCAGGTACATCTCGGAATATCGGTAAGCAGTGCGCATCTCACCGAGGGCGACACATACGACGTCGCGGCGGTTAGGATAAGAGCTATCGATGAGTACGGTAACCTCGCCCCCTACTGGCAGGAGCCGATATCCCTGCGCTGCGATGATGGTCTTGAGATCATCGGGCCGCGCATCATTTCACTCAAGGGCGGCTCGGGCGGCGCCTATGTAAAAACCTGCGGCACGACCGGTAAGGCGAGCCTTTACCTCAACGATATAGAGATAGCCTTTGAAATAAGCAAATAGCCATATTTATCACGCTCAATGTTAAGAAAGGGCGGGGTTATACCCCGTCCTTTTTCCCATGCTGCTTTCCGAAGTAGAACGCGATGACCATAAGGGCTATGTTGTTCACGGCGTCTGCGGTAATGATCCCCGCGACCGCGAGATATGCCCACACCCCGAAAACAATAAAGGCTATTATGGTTTTTACCTTAATAAGGTTTGCAAAGTTCTTAATCATATGTACGACCTCCTATCGCTTTTCTGATCGTTTATTCTGTGATCGGCTGTCTACCATTTGTCTCACTTGCTTTCGTTCGTCTTAATATACAAATTATACAAATAACTGCGCGCAGAATAGGACATTGTGTCAAATTTCAAGAAAATTGTAGAATATCCAATTAATTAATGGTAATATGTTAATGTTAAGTTTGTGTTAAGCCGCTTGTAATGAAGCTGTCGGAGGGCTGCTGTGCATGTCTTTCCTCATGCCGGCTCCTCCGTACTTTAAAAGCGCCCGTGCCGACGCGCCAACATCGGCACGGGCTGTAACATTCGGCAGACGCGGTGCCTCCTGTTACGCTTTCAGCCTATCAGAAGGTACGGGAATTCTCAATTCCTATATTAGAATTTTTAATTCTTTTCAGCATTTTTTCGGGAATTTTAAATTCTAAACGAGAATTTTTGATTCCAAAATGGAATTTTCACTACCGGAGGTACGAAAGCTTGGGAATTATTGAGTATACACTACCGTTGAATTGCGCAAGTATCCACTTGCCGTTTAAGAAGGCATGCCAGGACTTACATATTACATATGAGGAACTTGCCGACGGCTCCGGAGTGCCTATTTCTAATATTTCAAAGTTTATGAGCGGAATTATTAAGAATCCTAACATTGATAACATCGTCGCTATGGCGAGGTTCCTGAACTCCGCAGCCGGACGAACGGTCGTATAGCTCGACGAAATATGCGGAATCACGGAGAAGACGCCGCCGGACAGCGAGCTTAAAAAGGAAAATGAGGTATTAAAGCATCAAATCACACTTCTTGAGGCCGAAAAAAAGCACCAAGAAGAAATGTTTAACAAAGAGACTACCGCTAAGAACTATATCAAAAGGATAAACAGAATACTCAGCGTCGCACTTGCATTTATTTGCATTGCCCTTATATCCCTACTCGTACTCGATCGGCTTAACGGCGATTGGGGCTATTGGCGGTATGAAATGTCCGGCTGGAACGACGCGGGCGATATCCTGAACTATGTCCTTACATCCGTGTGCAACGGAATCAAGCTTCTGTCCGGGGCAGCATTATGAGCCGCACTTTCGTCAGCAATTTAAAAAGATCAAAAAGAAACGGCAATCTTCAGTTGAAGATTGCCGTTTCTTTTTGTGTAACCTTTAAACAAAATATGAACCCTGCAAAAAACAAAATTACAATCCAGCGTAGCAATTGTAATTTTGAAAGGAGAAGCAACAGAAGGATTACGCTCTGACTTTTGAAAAAATCGGAGCAAACGATATGACGTTTGCTCCGGCGTGGCGGAGAGTGTGGGATTCGAACCCACGTGGGCGTGAGCCCAAACGGTTTTCAAGACCGCCTCGTTATGACCACTTCGATAACTCTCCATTGTGATTGCTAAATATTTATAACACATCAAGGGGAAAGTGTCAACTCTCCAATACTCATTCTGTACATATTCGGGATTTTTACTTGACAAATTCTAAAGCCGCGATAAAGTATTGTTAAGAGGTATTTATTATGGATCTTATTTATTATGACAGCAATATGATCGTGGCGATAAAGCCTGCTGGGGTCATATCGACCGACGAACCCGGCGGTATGCCTTCCCTGCTGCGTGAAGCTCTTGGAGATGAAAACGCGGATATCCGCACCGTTCACAGGCTGGATCAGGTGGTCAGCGGTCTCATGGTGTATGCCCAGAACAACGAAACGGCATCGGAATTGAGCCGCCAGATAAGGGATAATGAGTTTAAAAAGACATATCTTGCCGTTATCCACGGCGTTCCGGAGGCTCGAAAGGGCCGCATGGAGGATCTGCTGCTTCGCTCCAAGGAAAACCGCAAGACCTTTGTGGTAAAGAAGCCCGTGCACGGCGCTCAGGAGGCTATACTTGATTATTGTCTTCTCGGCTCTAACGGAGAGCACTCCCTTGTCGCCATTGAGCTTATAACCGGACGCACACATCAGATACGGGCTCAGTTTGCTTCCCGGGAAATGCCGTTGCTTGGCGACCGCAAATACGGCGCGGCAGAGGATAACTGCCGCATTGCCCTCTGGTCCTACTCCCTCGGCTTTGCAAATCCCTCAACCGGCCGCTTCATGACCTTTAAGGTCAAGCCCCCGAAAGAATACCCATGGACTGAATTTGACTCTTCCCTGTTTCCGCGGTAATGATCAAAAATTTATTATAATTCTAAGGTAAAACCGGCAAATAGAAGCCGTCGGACTATTTTGTATGTACTTTCCGAAGTATGTATGCTCTATCTGACCGAAATGATTTTCATAGCCTCGGATACTTTTTTGAACTAAAGCTACGCCTTGTCAAATACGATGCGTTCCGCTCCGATCTTTTAAGCAAAATAACGGCCACGATCAATACCAAAGCATCGTACATACCGAAGGTAAACCAAATAATGTCTGCTCCAAAAATCTCGGTAAGTATCAGAATAACACCTGAACTTATTATAATGCTTCGCAGAAAATTAATGATAACTGCCTGTGCGGAGCGTTAGGTTGAGTATAGATACGCTGAAATCATCACATTGAACTCCATGATAATGAAGCCCCACAATACATCGGCATTACTTCCAAAGTTTAATTCAATGTTGCGGAATCCGCTCCAAACAGGTTACAAATATGTCTGCTGAATACAATTATCAGCGCAGTAACAATAATGCTTCCAAAGAAGTTTGTCAGAATGCCGGTCTTAAAGTAAAACTTCAAATCTTCTTTATTTTTCGCACCGTAGCTTTGTCCAAACAAAGGCCGTAATCCCTCGCTGGTGCCAAAGAAAACCGCAAATGTAAAGGACGACACATAGGATACGACCGAAAACGCATTTACGCCAATATCACCAATCATATTCACAAGAACAAGGTTCATAAAAAGTGTCATAATAGGGGTTGCCAGTTGGCCAATCCCCTCCGGTAATCCATGTATAAGAATATTCTTTAATATTCTGCCCTCTAACTTTATTCTTTCAAAACGCAGAACTCCGTTCTTGCGGATAAAATGTGTCAGCATGACTAAAAGAGCAACTACCTGTGATACTCCTGTCGCAATAGCCGCGCCTTTCGTACCCATAGAAAAAGGAAAAATAAGCAGCCAGTCTCCAAAGATGTTAAAAACAGTAGAAATAATTACAGCCATACCGACCAAGCCCGGAGCCCCGTCATTTCGGCAATAGTTTTGCAATCCCATAGAAAATCCCGACGGGATAATAAATAGAGAATACCAAGACAAATAATCAGCGGATGGCTGGTGGAATATCTCATTTGCGCCAAGTAAAGTGCGAACCGGATCTGCAAAAAATATGCCGACAACACTCAAAATAGCTGCTACGCAGCCAAGTAAAACCATTCCATGGCTAAATACTTTATTTGCACTCTCTGCATCGACGCGTCCAAGGCAAACTGCAAAGATAGTTACGCCGCCAATATTGATTAGCATAAAAAAGAGCAGCAACAATCATCGTAAAGGTTAAAACAAGATTTACAGCACCAAGTCCGTTTGTTCCGACGCCTCGGCCAACAAATATTCCGTCTACTACCGTGAACAAAAAAGCACACGTTACTTAACATAGTAGGCAGAACATACTTAATTACTTTTTTGCTCTTGAGCTATACATTTCGTTTTCCTCCCATTCACTCTCTAAAGAGTAATATCTCAATAGATTTTTGGATTATAATTTTCCGCTGAGAATAAGAGGCTCGGCAGCCTCCGGCTGTCCTAATGCAGAAAAAATGCGCCCGGTTATTCTTCAATAACTGGGCGCACCCGACATCTTCTCTTCGACTGTGGTTCAGGCTATATACCGAACCTGGTCATTGCGATGACCAGTCCTCCGATGACATGTTGATTATTATTTTTTTCTATCAGATAAGGATACCGCGCTTTTTGGCCTCAAAGGTGAGCTCATCGCGGAAGTCGGGATGGGCGATGGAGATAAGCTGGCGGGTACGGTCGCCGAGGCTTCTGCCGCGCAGATGCGCTATGCCGTACTCGGTCACTATGTAATCGACGTCGTTTTTGCTGGTGGTGCAGATAGCGCCCGGAGTCAGGATGGGCTTTATCTTGCTGATGGTACCTCCCTTGGCCGTGGAGGTGAAAGCGATGAAGCTCTTGCCTCCCTTGGACTGGCATGCGCCGCGCACATAGTCGATCTGGCCGCCAGAGCCGGACATATGCTTGGTGCCGACGGATTCGGCACAGACCTGCCCGAAGAAATCGACTTCGAGAGCCGCGTTTATTGAAATCATGTTATCATTCTTGCAGATGACCTCGGGGTCATTGACATAATCGACAGGCAGGACCTCAACACTGGGGTTATCGTCAATGAAGTCATATATCCTCTTGGAACCGTAAGCAAAGGTGGTGACCGTCTTGCCGCGGTGGATCTGCTTCCTGGAGTTGTTGACAGCGCCGCACTCGATAAGCTCGACCATAGAATCGGTGAACATCTCAGTGTGGATGCCGAGATCCTTCTTTGCCTTCAGCGCCATGCCGGTCGCGTCGGGGATCGCGCCGATGCCGAGCTGGATGCAGGCGCCGTCGGGGATCTGCTCTGCGATAAGGTTGCCGATGACAATGCTTGTCTCATCCAGTACCACGGGGGGCAGAACGGGCAGCTCATGCGTGTTCTCAACGATCGCATCCACCTGGGAGATATGGATCTGAGTGCCGCAGAGGCAGCGGGGCTGCTCCTCGTTTACTTCTATAAATATTCTCCTGGTCTTATCCATCATCGCCTCGGCATAGGAGCCGTTGAGGGCGAGGCTGAAATAGCCGTGGCTGTCCATGGGGGACACGGCGACGCAGAAAGCGTCATACTCATATTCGGTGCGGATATGGCGGGGGATATCCCTATAGTATGAGGGGAACAGGTCGGCGTAGCCGCCGTTTACCGCCTTGCGTGCACCTCCCGAGGAGAACCACGAATAGCCCGTCATCTTTCCGGCAAGGGAATCGTCGGCATAGAACTCAAAAGGATAGATATCCAGCAGAGTCTGCACCTGAACGCCCTTTACTTCACTGTTTCTCACCTTGTCGGCAATAGCGCTCATTATGGCGGGAGTCTGGGAAGGGCCGGTGTCCATACCCAGCATCCAGCCGGACTGTACCTGTTCGGCAAGCGCTTCCGCGCTGACAAGCTTTTGTGCATATAATGCATTATAATCGATCATTTTTAACACTCCTGAAAAAATTTTGTATTAGTTATAGTATATTATATTATAGCCCTAGTGCAAATTCAAGTATATGCTTTACTAAGTTTTTAACAATTGGTATAATAGGTCAGCAGCGTTTCAGGAGGTAAAAAATGAAATTTACGAAAATGCACGGAGCCGGAAACGACTTCATTATTATAAACACATTGGAGGAGCACATCGACGCAGAGCGCATACCGGAGCTTGCGCGTACCTTATGCAGCCGAAGGACGGGCATCGGAGCCGACGGGCTTATGCTGACAGCAAAAGCTGCTGACGGCGGCGATTTCAGGCTTCTGTTTTACAATGCCGACGGGAGCCTAGGCGAGATGTGCGGCAACGGCGCAAGGTGCATAGCCCGCTACGGCTATGAGCACGGGCTTGCCGGAGAAAAACAGCGCATCGAGACCACCGCAGGTCCCGTCACCGGTGAGAGGATATCCGAAAGCCTGTACCGCATAAGGCTCAATGACCCGAGCGTCATCGATCTGCACAGGCAGGCCTGCGGTTTTGACTGTTCGTACATTGAGCTTGGAAGCCCAGGCATCCCCCACGCCGTAGTCATAATGGATGATTGGGACGAAAAGCCCGAAAACGAGCTGCGGGAGCTTGGCCGCGCGCTGCGCTATGACCTCGCCTTCCCAAAGGGCGCGAACGTGAGCTTTGCGAGGCTCGCGGATACAGACTGCGTCAAGGCCCGCACCTATGAACGCGGCGTCGAGGATTTCACCCTTGCCTGCGGCACCGGCAGCGGTAGCATAGCAGCAGCGTTCACGCTAAAGGGGCTTGTGTCAGGCGGCAGCGTCCGCGTTCAGATGCCCGGCGGAGATCTGTACATCAGCCTCACTGCCGAGGACGGCTGCGTGCGGGATATTTACCTCACAGGACCAACCTGCGTGATATGCTGGGGTGAAACGGAGTTGTTTTAAAATTTTTTCAGATCCCATGCAATAAAATGACCTTCTCGTGCATTAATATGGTGAAAGCATAGAAGCTCCATCCTATGCTAAAGGACGGAAAGAAAGATGATCACACTGACGACTTCTCCAACTAAATACGGCGCAGACGACGCATATGAGCTGGAAGCGCTGCTGGCTCGTATCGCTGAGGATGATAAGGCCGCACTCGGCGAGCTATACGAACGCACAAGGACTGCGATCTACGGTTTTGCAATGAGTTTATCTCACAGCCCCTCAGATGCGGAGGACGTCCTTCAGGACACATACATTGCCGTTTACTCCGCCGCAGCCAACTACGTTCCCCGGGGAAAGCCCATGGCATGGATCATGACCATAGCCAAAAATCTTGCGAGAATGCGCCTGAGAGCCGTCAAAAAGCATCTTGACCTCGCCGAGGAGGACTGGGGCAGATACCTGTCCTCGATCCCCGACGTGAGCGCAGACGAACGAATGCTCCTGCAGGTGGCCATGAAGGTCTTATCCGATGAGCAGCAGCAGATCGTCATGCTGCACGCAGTTGCCGGAATGAAGCACCGCGAAATCGCTGGGCTGCTTGACATTCCGACTGCGACAGTTCTTTCCAAATACTCACGAGCCATAAAAAAACTCCGGATCGCAATGGAGGCGGAATGAGATGAAAAACAATGATAATATTGAAAGCAAGCTGAGATCTGCCGTTTCCAACGCGGTTCCCGACGTCCTTGATGGCATCATGGACGCCTGTGACCATGAGAAAGGAAAGGTAATTTACATGGAAAAGAAAAAGAAAAACCACCTGCGCAGCTTTGCCGCTGTAGCGGCAGTGTTCGTACTGCTAATAGCAGGCTTTGTACTCGTAAGGAGCTTAAACGGGGGCAGTACGCTCGCCGCGGTCGTCTCCTTCGACGTGAATCCCAGCATCGAGCTTAATGTAGACAAGAACGATAAAGTCCTCTCCGCCGCCGGCATTAACGACGACGGCCGCGAGGTCCTCGACGGAATGGATCTCAAGGGTACCGATCTTGACGTCGCGGTAAACGCGATCATCGGCTCAATGCTCCAGCACGGCTATCTGGACGATATGGCAAACTCCATCCTGCTGTCGGTATCCGGAGTTGACGGCTACGATGCGGATAATCTCCAGACTAAGCTCACTGAGAGCGTCAACAAGCTTCTTAAGGACTGCTCCGTTCTCAGTCAGAATGTATCCGATGCTGACGGCGAGCTGGTCGAGAAGGCGAACAAATACGGTATAACCGTGGGCAAGGCAAGACTTATCGAGGGGATAGTCAGCAGCAACAGCCGCCACAATTTTGAAGAGCTGGTCGGCCTGACTATAAATGAGCTCAACCTCATTGCCGGCGGAAAGCAGCTTCCCAACATCAGTACCCAGGGTCAGGCAAGCGAAAAATCCTACATTGGAAACGACGCGGCGCTCAGCGCAGCCCTCACCCACGCAGGCGTCAGCCGCGATGCGATAAAGGGTCTCGAGGTCGACCTTGATTACGAATACGGCCGCATGGTATACGAGGTCGAGTTTGACAGCGGCAATACCGAATACGAATATGATATCGACGCCCGCAGCGGTGAGGTGATCTGGTTCGAAATCGATAATAACGGTAAGATCCAACAGGGCGGCTCCGCTGTCAGCAGTGGAACGCAGTCCGGAAGCACAGACGTCGTGGGCGTGGAAAAAGCCAAGAGCACAGCTCTTTCCCATGCCGGACTTACCTCAGCGCAGGTCAGCGAGCTTAAGGTGGAGCTTGACCGCGACGGCGGCAGATATTTATACGAGGTCGAATTCAAATACGGCGGCTATGAATACGACTATGAGATCGACGCCGCAAACGGCAAGGTGATCACCTTCGATAAAGAACTCGACCACTGAAAAAACAGCAAAAACTCCTATGGCATAACAGCCACAGGAGTTTTTTATGCTCAATGCTCAGATGTACTGCTTGCGCGGGATCCTGTCGTAATTCCAAAGCAGGATTGGTTCAACGCAGCTTGAAAGGAATTTCATATCGAGATTGAAGAAATATATGACGAAGGTCACTGCAAAGAAGGATGCTCCTCCGCCTATCATCATCAGGGGCAGCTTTTTTAATTTTGACATATTCGTTCTCCTTATCTGTTACCATGCTTCGTTGTCCGTCAGGACCTCAATGGTGGGATCCAGCGGCTCTTCCCGCATTACCGTGCGCATATACTGGTTGAATTGGTCGCGTATCGCCTGACGGGTGAAGACCCGCGGGTCGGCAAGGTCGTGGCAGACCCAGACGAGGTTAATGCCTCGCTCTCTGGCCTGCTCCTCGAACTGGCCGTGCATGCCGGTCAGTGCCTTGCAGGACATATGCTCCCACATCATTACCATGTCGGCATTCATCTTCTCACAGTACTCCCACAGCTCATCTACGAGCACCTTATAGCCGCCATGGGTGTGATTGCGCATTATCATATTCATCGTCAGCCACGCCATGTCGTAATAGGCCTGCTCCCTGTTTTCCGGCGTATCCTCTTCAGCTATCTCTTCGCTTATGACCATGGAGAGCATGTCGGTCAGAGGTACTACGCCCCAGCAGTGGACCATCCAGTTGAGCATGTCGATTATGTACTGCGGCTGCACGCCCCAGACTATGCATCTGTGGCGGTACTCAGGAGCCATCATGGTCTTATTTTTATAGCCCCGCATGACGTACTTCATTATCTTCTTGTCGATCTCGGCAAAGATCGGGAATCTTCCGCAGTTGCCCATGTAGTTCGTATCATTATACAGTGAGAAGGTCGCGCCTATAAACTGCGGATACGGCGTACTGTTTATCTCGAGCCACGCCACACGGTTTCGGGTTGTCTGGTTCACGCGCTTTGCACATTCAAAGTAATGCGTCCAGTCCCACTTTTCTCCGGTCTTTTCCTCGATAAATGCTATCGCCTTTTTTATATCGTTGGCTGCATACTTTTGAACGTCGTCCTCTTTGTGCCGCATGGGCGCGACGAGCTGGAAGGTCGGTATGCCATACTCCCGCTCAAGGCGCTTTGCGATAAGGCCGTTGCCCATCAGCGAGCCGTCGCAGGTCGTGTTTACCTGAACGGCACACTTGCCGAGTACGGGGAAGTCGTCATCAATGGAGACGCCGAGCTCCGCTTCGGGCATGGGACACACGTCGCCCGGAATGCCGAACTGCTGCGCAACGTCGAGATAATGCATGCCGGAGTGCTGGTTGAGAAGGTTTGCAGAGAACATCGTCGGCACCTCGCGCAGTATGCAGTTGAGGGTCGGGAAGCCCATCATGGCAGCGGTCATCGCATTTTCATCCCACAGCACGCATTTATCCGAATACTTTACGTTGTTTCCCGTGCGGCGGTCGCCCTTTATCGAGTTATCTATGCAGGTAGCAACGTCCTTTACGACGAAGTCCATAGCGGTGTGGACTATGCGCAGCGGCTCGTCTCGCAGTCCCATCGTGAATTTGTCCATCATGTGCGGCACGGCCAGATAATTTGCAAACCATCTGTACCGGAACATTGCCTTGACATTACGAGGCTTTATAATGACGCGCGCAAGTATCGACAGGAGGTAGAGCCATCTGCCGTAATCATACAGCGTGTCTTTTATACCGCGCCACTCACGGCGGCGGCGCACCTTACCTTCGTTAAACAGAACGCCCAAACGCTTTTCTCCGATGCGTTCCTTGTTATTTACCACAAAGGCCATTATTCTGCACCTCCCTGTATTTTCTTTATCTCAATGCTTTCAACAAACGCCTGAACACGGGTACGCATCTGACCGACGGATGAACTTATATTGTAGGGCCTATCGACTGCAAGCACAGGGAAGTTATACTCCTCGCGCAGCATGGTAGAGCCGAGCAGCTTTTCATACGCCCACGGATCGCAGAATTTTATCTGCTCGTAGATTATGCCGTCGGCGCCGTATTCCCTGGCTATGTCGTTGACATATGCCTTGCGGCCGTAGACCTTCTCCATATTGAACATACGCGGGCACTCGCCGTTATATACATAGTGGCGGCACACCTGAGTGAGCGCATCCTCCTCGTCGTTGAGCTCAATCTCCATCCTTCCGGGCAGTGAGCCGAAGCAGAAGCGATCGGCGCAGACATAGGCGCCGGTTTCCTCGATAAGCTTTATAAATCCGCTGTCATCGACCTCGGAGCCGACAACGGCAAGGCGAGCACGGTATTTCTTATCGTCCGGCTCGCGGGTCCTGAGCTCTTCAAGCGTCTCCTCAAGCTTATCGATGATAAGATACTGCGGCATAACATATGTAGCCAGCGTGAGGATATGGAACTCATAACCCGTGATCCTCGGTTTTTCCTCCTTGCGGAACTTGCCTATCTCGGTTATGACGCGGCATACGCGGTTGTGCTCCTTCACAGCTTTTCTTATCGCAGCATCTGATACGTCAATGCCGTATTTTTCGTGCAGCGGCTTGAGAATATGGTTTTTGCACTGCAGGATCAGCAGCTCTACGCCGTTGTCATCGGCCTTGAGCGGTATCTCCATATACTCGTGAAAAAACTTATCATTCCCTTTCCCCATGGTCCCGAGAAGCTCCATATTCTCCACGCAGCGGTTTATCATAGTACAGCCGTCGGGCGCGATGACGCAGTCAGCAAAGTTGAAGCCTCCCTCTATGGCGCGCTCGAGCAGTGCCCTCGTCGTTTCACACAGAAAGCTCGTCATGTAGTATGTTGCAATATCCATCGAGCCGGTGTTCGGCGCATGCAGGCGGATGCCAAAGGCATTGCCCAGGTTCATAAGAGGTTCCGGCGTGTTTTCGCAGACATAAGCAACACAGATCTTCCCATCTTTCTTTGCTTTAGTGATGAGCTCGTTGTTCGCCTCCTGCAGAAGGTTCTCAAAGTAGTTCAGGTGCTTTAGATCTCTCATTGTTAATCTCCCCCATTTCATATTTTAATACTATTGCCATTCCTTTTGGATATTGCACGTTAACATTTTATCATTTTTAGTATTATAACACAATTCATTTATATATTTTCTATGTTTTGTATAGCCCCAATCCGGTTTTTTGTGCAATTTAACAACACTTTTGCGCTTATTGTCTATTTATATTCAGGTTTTGCATAAGTTCTCAGTCCGGTAAACGCGGCAGCTTAGATCATTGATATTACTCGCGGCAGTATGTATGCGTGGCCGAATTTAAATCCGCGACTTCTAATTCGACTACGATATTTACTACGCAATCGACGCGGTCATCACCTTCGATAAAGAGCTTTAGGATGCAGCCAAGCGTCCCAGATTGTAATTTTCTGCCCAAACAGCAACAAGAAAAAGCACCCGCCTGGGTGCTTTTTCTTATTCTTTAAACTACTCCGCTAAACTGTCAGGCATAAGACGTTGCGCCAACGAAGATGTCAAACTATGTTTTTTCACCGGAGTCGTTCGCGGCGGTCGCCTTGAGTACATATACAGGCTGCACGAAAAGCTTACCGTTCTTCTCTACGCCGTCGCAGTAATAGGTCAGTTCACAGGCGTTGGCCGTCGCCTTGCCGCTTATCCCGCCGGCGTTTGAAACAAATTCCCTGTTATCGAGACTCGCTTAAAACTCGTCAAGACTCTTTAGCTTTACGGTATCCGCCTTTTCAAGTTTAAACGACTGCTTGGAGAAATACACTATCTTTCCATCCGCTCCGACCTCTACCGTTGTTCTGAAAATGCCATACACCGGCAGGCCGTCGACCTTGGGGTGATATGTAACGTTTATCTGCACGGGTTTATTCTCGGCGTCTGTTATATATGATATATTCTCGGTTTGTTTTGTCTCTCCACCGTAGCTCAGCTTACTGTTATCGATTTCAGTAAAAGCAATCAGAAGCGCTTCCTCGTCGGAGGGCATGTTTTCCGGCGCGGATGCCGGTATTTGGGTCGAACAGGTTCACGCTCCGGTGCTCGTATCGAGCATCAGTACGCCTTCCCTGTTCTTATAAAACCAATAGCCCTCATCCGTTTTATTCACAAGTTCGAGCTCTCCCTTAAGTATTCCGTTTATGCAATTATACTCGCTGAGCATCGTATCTGCGTCCGTGACGTTCGCATAGTAAGCAGCTATCGTGTCATTATTATTCAACTAAGTTCCTCGGCAACCATTGGCGCATCAATCTCTTCAGCTCCAGACGACGCAAACTATATAGGGGATATAGGAACGGTATTTGCATTATTAGCACACGATGCAAATATCAGACACATTGCTGTTGCCAGAATGACAGATATATTCTTTCTCACATTAAAACCTCCTATTGATCCTATTGATTATAATAACTATATACTCAGTTGATACGGACTGTACTAATAGTGGAAAGGTTCGCTGGAGATGACGTATAATATGGTGCATTTGAACTGCTATTATATACGTTGTCACTTTGGGCAGCAGTGTATCCCATAACTCTGGCAATAACTTCTTTATCATTAGCTGGCTGATATCGTTGCGCCGCCATAATAAAAGAAGTTCTTATATCATACATATCCATATAATATCCAAACAGCGAAGCCTCTCTAGAATCAAGGTACATTTGCAAGGCAAATCCCATCATCAATCTTGTTCCCTTCATCGTTTTAAATATGTTCTCTTGTTTTGTAGTGCTTCCTCCATTTGTAAGCCAATTACATGTATACTCTACCACATACTTATGCTTAAAACTTGCATCAAGAGTAGTGAAATTAACATTTGTGTTATTATGAGCATTTGTTAAGCCGCCACGACTATTACCATTATAGTACGAAAGATGGAACGAATTTATATCCGACCAAGTGCTAAGCCATGCCCGGACCAAATAAATCAGGTCGACGGTTTATTATTTGTACTCAAAAGATTTGCACGAGTAGCATTATTGTTCTCATACATGAATGAATTTGTTTTGCTTCCTCCAAATGCGTTGTAGATACGCAAAATCTGAGCATCAAGATTTCTACAATAATTCACTCCGGCAACATTGCCACGCTCAAAAAAACCACTGCTTGAGTTAAACAAGCTCAATTCAAATTTACGATATTTGATTTTCGGAAAATTATAAGCCAATAAATTTTTAAAACTATATTACGTATCATAACACCTCCCATTTTAAATGGACACGAATTCTTTTTACGCCTACTTTGACATTATTTTATCACTGATCGCACCATAATTCACCAAGTTTATTCTTTTATGCTAATTATATAATTTCCCACTCGCGTTTTGTACGTTTTTACAAAAAAATATCCCCCGGTATCACATCAGATATCGGGGGGATGAAGCATTTATCAGAATTTAACGAAGCCGGTGATAGAGTTGAGCGGATAGCCGAGGGTCCAGCCGTTCTCCCCGCACTTGGGGCAGGCTATGCCGCGCTCATGCAGCTCATCTATATACGCCTCGGCGCGCATGATGTACATATTTGTCTTTTCCACATGCTTGCATTTCGGGCAGAACACAAGGTAGTTTGCAAAGCTGTCATATATACCCTTCTCCCTGTTCTGCTTTTCCTCATAGGAGAGCTCTCGGGGTGTGATATTTTTATTCGTGAAGCTCATTTTTACGCCTCCTCAGATTATATGCTCACGCTTGACGCTGTCATGGTGCTTGTCAAGGAAGGGCACTATGATGCTGCGCATGAGCTTCATGTCAAGATTGAAGTAATATACCGCGAACAGCGCTGCCAGAGTGGCCGTGCCTATGCCCATTGCTTTAGCGACTATTTTCATGCTGCTTTCTCCTTTCTTACCAGCCCATCTCGTCGTCAAAGTCGACGAGAGTAGGGTCAACGGGCTCTTCATGCAGAACGCTCTGCATATACTGGTTGACCGTCTTGCGGGCTTCGTTTGTCGGCACTATGCGGCAATCCATAAGGGAATGGGGCATCCAGATGATCTTGAACTTATCGCGGTGCTTGTGGAATTCCTCCTCAAGCAGACCCTGAGCGCCGGCCATGCCCTTGCAGCCGATATCGTCGTACATGATGATGGTATCGCAGTTGAATTTCTCCGCAGTCTCCCACATCTGCATAAGGTGGCGGTTGCCGCCGACGGTGTGGGTGCGCATGGGAGTCCTTGCATGCCAGTCGGCAATGTCGCTCATCATGGTCTCGCGGTCGGTCGTGTCAACGATATTGTGGCCGGTAAGGGAGTCCATGTTGATGACCGTCATGATGCCCCAGCAGTTGTACAGCCACTGAACGCCGTGGGCGTAATAGGTCGAGCCGCAGGACCATGCCAGTGCGCGGTGGCGGGCAAGCGGGAACGGATGTATGTTCTTACGCACACACTTTTCAAAGACCTTGTTAATCTTCTTGTTAGCCTTCTTGAAGTACTTTGTGCCGCCCTGCTGATAGAAGTAGATGCGGAACAGGCCCTGAACGACGGAGTTGAGAGCACCGTTATCACTGTTGGCATAGACATCCCAACGGTTGAGGGAGCCGCGGTTAAACTCGTTTGTATCTTCAATGTGCTTAATAAACGCATCCCAGTTAAAAGGCACGCCGAACTGCTTTTCGAGAAATTCTATAGCCGAGTATATCTCATGAACTCCCAGCTCCTTGGTGGTTGGGTCATCGTACATAAGAGGCGTTGTAAAGGGATGCACGGCCTTTTGACCGTTATTGGAAAGCGCTCTCCACATGGCGGTGTTATCCATCATGTTCGCATCGCATGGGTTGTTGGTGGTGAGCCAGCAATTGCCTATATCAGGATACTCGCCGTCGACCGCAACGCCGACCTCGACCAGAGGCAGGGTGCACATATCGCCCGGGATGCCGCAGGCGACCGACTGGTCGACATAGTAGCAGCCGAGCTGCTTGCGCATGAGCGGCAGCATGAACGCCGCGTGCTGCTGCATATTGATCGCATAGTATCCTGGGAAGCCGAAAATTATATGCTTCGGGAGCGTGTAGTCAAACGCTACCGTCACATCCGTCCACTTGCTCTTGCCAAGTCTGCGGTCCGCGCGCAGGGACTTCCAAAGGGTGTCGGTCGAATCGGAGATCATGCAGTCGAGTGCGTAAAGGTCTGCGCGCAGCGCCTCGCCGCGGTCGCCCTCTATCCACTTATCGACCATCATGGGCGCCGCAAGATACGCGCTGAGCCAGCGGTATTTCCAGAAAGCCTTCGCAATGCGTATGGGGTCATGCATGACGAAAATTGCCATCTTCACCCATGTGCATAGCCATTTATAAAACGCAAACGCAGTATCCTTGACGCCTCGCCATTCACGGCGGGCATAGAAATTCGTACCCTCGATATATCTCTGGCCTATGTAATGGCAGGGCTCGTCACCTTTAAGGAAGTGCTCAAGTGTGCCGTACTGCTCTTTGATGCTTATTTTTCTTTTCCACATAGCTATAACCTCCTTATTCGGCCTGGATTCTCTTGATCTCAAGAGACTCTACAAAGGCCTGGAATCTTGTGCGGAGCTGACCTACCGCCGCGTTTGCATAGTCGCGTTCTATCTGGCAGGTTGGTATCGCCGAGGGAACGTTAAGCCCCTCAGCCAGCCACTTGGCCGCGATGGCTCTCTCATAGCCCCAGTACTCGCAGAACTTCATGTTCTGGAGAATTATGCCGTCGGCCTTGTATTCCTTGGCAAGGTTGTAAAGATACAGCTTACGATCTATGATATTTTCCGTGCCCATCGCTCTGGGGCACTCGTTTATGTACATATAATGCTCCGCCAGCGCGTCCAGAGGATGCTGTCCTTCCCTGACAACTATCTGCTCCCTGCCCGGCAGTGATCCGAAGCAATAGCGGTCTGCAACGACCATGGCGCCGCACATCTCGATGAGCTTTGTAAACTCGGGATCGTCTATCTCGGAGCCGACGAGCATAACTCTTGCCCTGTACCACGGCTCAGGGTCAGGCTTACGGGTCTTGAGCTCGGCAAGTGTTTCGCGCAGCTTGTCAACGACAAGATACTTGGGGCATACCTCGGTCACGAGCTGGATGACATGAAATTCATATCCGGTGATGGGCGGATTATCAAGCTTTCTCAGATCGCCTATCTCGGTTATGATGCGGCATATCTCATTATGACGCTCTATGGCGTCCATGAGCTTTTCCTCGGAATAGTCCACGCCGTAGGTCTTCTGCATGGGCTCAAGTATCTTCTGCTCGATCTGGCGGCGGAAATAGCCGGCATACCAGTCGCCCTTCTTGATGGGCATATCTATGCACGCGGTAAAGAACTTCTCATTGGGAATAAGCTTGCAGTATTCAAAATACTGCTCCATGCGGTTCATGGTGGTGCAGCACTCCTGCCCGATAAGCGCGGAGATAAAGTTATATCCGCCCTCAAAGGCACGCTCCAGAATGCTCTTGGAGTAAGGACAGGAGCGATTTGTCATATAATAGGTCGCAAGGTCGGGATTCGTGCAGCCCGGCGCACGAAGCCTCACACCGAAGCAGCCTTCAACGTCCAGCAGGGGCTCGGGTATGTAAGAGCAATTGTACGCCAGCGCGAGTTTACCCTCGGCACAGGCTTGCTTTACAAGCTCATTGTTTGCTTCCTGCAGGAGGTTTTCAAAGTAAATAAGATGCTTTAGGTCTCTCATGATTTTCTCCCCCGTTTCGTTTTGCACCATATTAATATATGCTGCAACAAAGATGTTATTATTTTATCACTCCTTAAATAAAAGTTCAATTTATTTGTACATTTTTGACACTTTGTACACTATTGGGGCAGTGTTTTGTGCAAGTCAACAAATTAATTTGTAAAAACGTACAGTGCGTATATAAATATACACGAGAAATCGGCTTCCCGATTTTGGGAAGCCGACCGGCATTTATTTTACTTATAAAACAAACATAGTATCAGCGTAGAAATAAGCATTATGAGCGTGACCGCCGTCAGGATGAACATTTTCATGTACTCGCCCACCTGCTTACCCAGAACGGCGTTTTGTATGCAGCTGAGCAGTTCGTACAGGAAGACCGGAACCACTATGAGCCCTAAGATAATCTGAATGTATCCAAAGATCCCCATATGTACTTAAGTATATCTGCCATAAGATCCTCACTCTTTATTATACATATATAACAGTTCATGTTTCTGTTTTTAACGTACAATATATCAGTAAAAATGTCAATAATTATTTGGATTTTCTGGCGGTTTAGCGTAAATTTTACACAAAAAGCTCAGCGCACAAGGTCGTGCGCTGAGCTTTCACAATATAAGCACTTTATTTATCTCTGCCGGGAATGGTGAATATGCCGGACTCTACCAACTCCTGAAGTCCCTTATGCGACTCGTACATTACGAGCAGGCGGCTCTCGATCACAGCCCACTTCTCGTCGATTTCGTTATCAGCGGCGGCAAGGCGCTTGCGCGCGACCTCCTCGGCCTCGCTTATTATCTGCTCGGCCTGCCTCTCAACGTCTGCAAGGATCTCCTCGGAGCGTGCGTCGCGCTTTTTCATATTTTCAATGTAAGTTTCCACAGTCGCCTGCGCGGCTTCAAAAAGTCCGCTTATCTTCGCGGACGCCTCGGCAAGGGTGCCGGACTCATCGACCTTGATCTCATAGCCGTCGAGCTTGGCCTGAAGATCGGCGACCTCGCCCTTGAGCTTTTCGATCTCCTGCTCCTGATCGTGCATGACCATCATCATTTCGTTCTTGGAAAGGTTCATGGATTCGTTTCTCATAGCTTAAGCTCCTTGCTTATATTTTTTGATTTATTCTATCATCCGTCCGGCTAAATTTCAACATAAACCTGCTCTTTGAGCAGCTTCATTTTCTTTATACTGGCAAAACGCAATCAATTTCCTAAATCTCGAACAAAATGCGAAAATGCATTGACAAATTATTAATTATATCATATGCTAATTACAGACAATGGTTAAATTGGTAATTGCTCCTTTGAAAGTATTATATAATCATCCAGTATATGTTTTTTATAAGGTTCATTTTGAATATTATTGTATTATGCATTTCAAGTTATAAGTTAAATATTTTTTATAGTCGGGAGATGATGCCTATGATTGTTAGTCTTTGATACAGCAACACGGACAATACCCCTTTGCGAGATTAACATTAGAACTATGTATATCAGGACACTACAAGGACTGTCTCTTATACACATC